>ERZ1673743.1588-NODE-1588-length-23849-cov-13.349248_pt1 | contig 23849 bp, 23 predicted proteins | sample MGYA00580197_ERZ1673743 | MGnify/ENA primary metagenome ERZ1673743 (study PRJEB41218, sample SAMN15661795) | gut metagenome | host: Homo sapiens | place: Canada: London | collected 2015-08-20/2019-03-30 | study: EMG produced TPA metagenomics assembly of... | reverse complement strand
AAATTCAGATATTATTCGTAACTTTGCGCACGGTTAAGTATCTCTTTCCAAGAGACGGATCTCTATTATTAAGCATAAAGTGACTAATATCAGGGATTTCAATGGCGTTTCGGCAGGGCCTTCAGGCGTTGACGGCGCCGTAGGCGTGGGCGCCCCCGGATGGTATGTCGCAATCGTAAACGCCCGCCACGAAAAGACAGCATCGGCGGTCCTCGAACATATGGGCTACGAAACAATGGTTGCCGCTCAACCCGAACTGCGCGTGTGGCGCAACGGGCGCCGCAAGACAGTCGACCGCATAGTCATCCCCTCCGTAGTATTCGTGCGATGCACCGAACGCCAGCGTCGCGAGATCGTCGCCCTACCCTGCATCCTACGCTTTATGGTCAACCGCGCCGCCTACTCCGGCAGCCTCAACAAACCCGCCGCCGTGATCCCCGCCGCCCAGATCGCCCGTCTCCGCTTCATGCTCGGCCAGAGCGACTACCCTGTCATCTTTGAGGCTGCAACTTTCCGCGCCAACGACAATGTCCGCGTTCTCCGCGGCCCCCTGCAGGGCCTCACCGGAACCGTCGCCGCAATCTCAGCCGCTGCACCAGCCACGGCTACCGAGGCCGCAGCATGCGAGCCGACGCAGACCGTCACTGTCATCCTCGACCACCTCGGCTGCGCCCGCCTCACCCTCCCCGCCCGCGACCTCGAGCTCCTCTGAAGCCACCCATAGCAACCACTCTCATGCTTGACTAAATGCATTTATTCCTAAGAGATTAGTGATATATGCGATTTAGCTGACAATCTATACGAAACGAGTAATAAAAATCTGCAAGTAAACATATTATACAATGACAATGGAAAAGGACATTAAAATCTGCGTCATCGGACTCGGATACGTCGGGCTGCCGCTGGCACGCCTGTTTTCGACCAAGTATCCCACCGTGGGCTTCGACATGAACAAGGCCCGTTGCGAAGCGCTCATGGCCGGCCACGACGCCACGCTGGAGGTCAGCGACGAGCTGCTGCAGGACGCTATCACGAACCACAACTTCAAGTGTACGGCCGACATCGATGAGATCCGCGACTGCAATTTCTACGTCGTGGCCGTCCCGACGCCGGTCGACGAGAACAACAACCCCGACCTGACGCCGCTCTACGGCGCTTCGACCACGGTCGGCAAGGTGATCGGCAAGGGCGACATCGTGGTATACGAATCGACTGTGTATCCGGGTGTTACCGAAGACGAGTGCATTCCGGTGGTCGAGAAGGTCAGCAGGCTGAAATTCAACGAGGACTTCTTCGCCGGCTACTCGCCCGAGCGCATCAATCCCGGCGACAAGCTGCACACCGTCGAGAAGATCAAGAAGGTAACCTCGGGCTCGACGCCAGAGATCGGCCGCCTGGTCAACGAGGTGTACAGCAGCGTGATAACTGCCGGAACGCACCTGGCGCCCAGCATCAAGGTGGCCGAGGCCGCCAAGGTGATCGAGAACTCGCAGCGCGACATCAACATCGCCTTCGTCAACGAACTGTCGAAGATCTTCACGCTGATGGGCATAGACACTATGGACGTGCTCGAGGCGGCATCGACAAAGTGGAACTTCCTGCCGTTCAAGCCAGGACTGGTCGGCGGCCACTGCATCGGCGTCGACCCGTACTACCTGGCCCAGTGCGCACAGCGCTACGGCTACAATCCCGAGATCATCCTGGCAGGACGCCGCATGAACGACGGCATGGGCGCCTACGTGGCCGACCGCGTCGTGAAGCTGATGCTCAAGAAAGGCATCCAGGTACTTGACAGCCACATACTTGTACTGGGATTCACGTTCAAGGAGAACTGCCCCGACGTGCGCAATACCAAGGTAGTCGACATCGTCAAGGCTCTGAAAGAATACAACCTCACCGTGACGATCTACGACCCGTGGGCCAACCCCGCCGCAGTCAAGCGCGAATACGCCCTGGAGGTAGTCAACGAGCTGCCTGAGGGCGAGAAATTCGACGCCGCCATCGCCGCCGTTGCCCACCGCGAGTTCCAGGGCCTCGACATCGAAAAGCTGCTGAAGCCCAACCACGTAATCTTCGACGTCAAAGCCACCTGCGACCGCACCGCCGTCGACGGCAGACTGTAAGATGAAATATTCAGACGTTACACAATCCACCGGTGGATTGTGTAACGTAATTATATCAAATAATTATGCCCGAAGAACCTCAACAAAGCACTCAAACGACATTTGAAGCCGGCCCAATGCCTGTCAAAATCACCACAGACAAATATGACGTGGTAAGCAACGGCGTTTTGATAATCCCGAATAAAGCGCCGACAACAATGCAAGTCTCGGGACTCAACTTCGTATTCCGATTTGAGAATGACAGCAACAGGGGCAATGACATTGATGCTCATCCGCACAAGGATGAGCAAGGCGGTATAGATTATTTTGAGATTATAGTCTATAACAGCGACACTTCCTCGATTACAAGTTACGATTCGCCCCTTGACGTAGCATCAATCAATGACAAAGATTTAGGATTAATGTTCTCTCTGATGACACTGTCTGGAGACACTTACAAACATAAAATCCTGTTCTACACATGGCTTCTGAAGAAGTAACCGGGCAGGTCAAGGCAGCTTACAGGACAAGCGAGGCTCCAACGACTGCGAACGCACCACGCCGTGTGTTCGCTTATGGTGCAATACATCGAGCTCAATATCAGCACGAGGAGATCACACAACAGGCCCAGAATGATCATGACGAACGCATGGCCGATAAAGAATATGCACATCGCAAGGAGATGCTCAAAAAGGAACTGGGATGCCTCGGCCGTCTGTTCGGCAGCGATAAACATTCAGCCCGCACCATCGCATTCGTGATAGTCATTGCACTGTTGCTCGTTTCTACTGGTATAATGACATACATGTATTTCTTTACGCCGGCAGACCAGGACACCAAACGCTTCGAACTGGTATGGAGCAACACCGTACCTGTGATCACTCTGACTCTCGGCTATCTGTTCGGCTCGGGAACTGGTAAAAATGACAAATGATATAGTAACAATTTTCCTTAACTGTTATAAACTGCCGGGGATAAAAATGAACTACCTGTCTCCATCATATATAATGAAGAGATTGTATATATAATGAAGAGATTGTTTAATAAAATAAAAAATCTATATTGGTTGCATATAGCTTCGCCAGAAAAATATGCACACCATATAGGTGTAAATATAGGAGAAAATAATAGTATCGGACGTCATCATTGGTCATCCGAGCCATATCTTATCACCGTCGGATCGAATTGCGCTTTGACAACGTGTAAAATATTTACACATGGAGGATGCAGGGTAGTACGTGATCTTCATCCAGATTTTGACATGTTCGGCAAAGTCACAATAGGCGATAATGTTTATATCGGAACTGATGCTCTGATAATGCCAGGTGTAACTATAGGTGATCATGCTTTAATTGCCGCCGGCAGCGTAGTTACAAAATCTGTGCCGCCACGCATGGTTGCAGCCGGAAATCCGGCAAGGATTTTGTGTTCTATTGAAGAATTCTACGAAAGGAATAAGAATTGGGATCTTCATTCCAAGGGTATGTCTAAAGAAGAAAAGAAACATATGCTTCTTAATCTGGAGAATGAAAAATTCATAAAAAAATGAGACACGAGCCCAAGTACATAATTCGTTTAGATGATGCATGCCCAACATTTACATTAGCTAAATGGAAGCGGTTCTTTGATTTATTTGAAAAATATGAAATCAAACCATTAATTGCAATTATACCAGCAAACCGAGATCCCAGTCTTATTGTTGAAAAAAGATCTTGTGAAGAATTTTGGGAAATGACGCGTGAATGGGAACGAAAGGGATATATGTTGGCTTTGCACGGATATGATCATTTATACATCAATAACGATGCCGGAATATTAGGATATACACGACATTCAGAGTTTTGCACATTAAGTTTAGAAAAACAAAAAGAAAAAATTAAAAAAGGGTGTGAAATCTTTATCGCAAATGGTTTACATAAGCCAAAACTATTCATAGCGCCATCCCATTCTATTGATATGAATACGTTAAGGGCATTAAAAGCCAATGGCATCAAAATCATCAGCGACGGAAGATACACTCATCCATATTCGAAGTATGGATTAACGTGGATACCTTGTCAGCTAAGCTTTCCAAAGCAAAAAAAGAGTGGACTTTGGACCATATGCTATCATCCAGAGACATGCTCTGAAGAAGGGTTTGCACTTTTAAGATCATTCGTGAAAAATAATTCTGAGAAATTCAAATATTCTGAAGCCGACCTTAAACCGAGCCCCTTAAAACTCACGGATCATCTGGAATTGTTGAAATCTCGTGCAAAAAAGGCTACAATGATAACGAAAATAATGAATATATATGCGACCATCCGTAACAAATAAATGTCAGCCCGTTGTCATTGGGATGGATCACTATAACACTTTGGGATTGATAAGAAGTTTTGGTGAAAAAGGGTATAAACCGATCTTAATATTATTGGGAGACTGCGAAATCGAGAAATGCTTGACAGCTAAGAGCAAATATGCTAACGAAATCCATATAACTTCCCCCAAAGAAGCAATAAATGTCCTTAAAAATCTAAAATGTGAATGGTTACCGATTTTATTTCCCAGTGGAGATAAAGCAGCAGAATTAATCGATAGAAATCTAAATTATTTGAATAAAAAGTTTATATGTCCAAACATTAACAATACAAGCGGAGCTGTTATTGCAGCAATGGATAAAGAGAATATGAGGAGCAGAGCGCAACAATATGGATTGCTGACTCCGCATACATGGCAAATAAAAGAAGATTTAACGACTATCGACGAAATAGAATATCCATGCATTATTAAAGCTTGCGCAAGTATTAATGGCCCCAAGAGTTACGAAATCATCCACAATACAGAAGAATTGGCGACAGCGGTGTCGATAATGCGCGATACGACTCAAGATATAATTGTTCAGAATTTCATCAAGAAAGATTACGAGATTATATTTTTAGGATATAGTCACAATGGGAAAATCGGGATACCGTGTGTGATGAGAAAAATTAGAGAGTACCCACAAAATTTCGGATGTACAGGTCTGGGCATTATTAGTCCTAACATCGAGGAGTATTTATCATTGAAACAACTTAAAGAATTTATAAAGTCATATAATTATAGCGGGCTCTTCAGTGTCGAATTTATAGTTTCAGGAGAACAGATATATTTCCTTGAAATTAATTTTCGCAATGATGGTAATGGCTATTTTCCAGGGAAAGGAGGAGTAAACATCGCGGATGACTATATTCAATTAATTTCCGGGAATGACATAGATTATAATCGACGAGTAGACCGCACTTATCGGATGATGAGAGAATTCACGGATTTGAATTATGTACGCACAAGCGGATACTCCAAGTTGTCATGGATAAAGGATATTCTCACAACCGACGTTTTTCAATACTGGAATAATAGGGACCCCAAGCCATTTGTTTTCTTGTTGAAGCGAAAAATTCAAATGAAAATCAATTATAAAGATAATTGCTAAATATCACATTATAAAAAGGATACGAGAATCATTAATCTTATAATGTAAATGTCGCGCGAATTGATTGACAAAAACATAATATTCAAAAATACTGTATTTCTGTATTTGCGAATGTTTGTCGTCATCATAGTCCAATTGTTTACTGTTCGGATTGTCCTAGAGGCGTTAGGAGAAAGTGACTATGGTATTTATAACCTTGTAGGCGGTATTGTGGTATTATTCAATTTTTTAAATACTACAATGCGAGGAGCGACACAAAGATACATAAATTTCGAAATGGGGCAAAAGTCATCAAAACTTCAAGAAACATTTCAGACATCTATGTATTTACATGTATGTTTATGCATTCTACTTTTTATTGCAGCAGAATCGATAGGCCTATGGTTTGTCAACTCAAAACTGAACATTCCGGCAGAAAAGATGTTTCAGACGAATGTCGTTTATCAGTTGTCGATAATTTCGGTCATAATTTCGACACTTGCCGTACCTTTTAATGCGATCATCGTAGCGCATGAAAAAATGCATATATATGCGGTCGCAGAAATCATAAGATGCGTCTTTGTTTTAATCGGCGCGTATATCCTATGCCTAATTAAATCTGACAGGCTCATCATATATGGTGTTATTGTTTTATTATCAACCATAATTTTAAATGCAATATATGTGATATTTGTCCGCAGGAAGTTAACGATATATAAGTTCAGACTTCACCCCGACAACAAGCTCATTAAACCAATGCTTTCATTTTCAGGCTGGGACTTGTATGGCAATTTTTGTGTCACCGCTCGTACTCAGGGTATAAACATAGTTCTCAATGTGATATTTGGGGTAATCGTAAATGCAGCTGCTGCGATAGCTACACAAATACATGGAATATTGCTAACGTTTGGCAGCAATGTTGTTTTAGCCTTTAAGCCACAATTGTATCAGCAATATTCCAAAGGGAATATAAAAGAAATGCAACAGTTGGCGGAGGAGTCGACTATGCTTTCGATGATGCTGTTTGGAGTCGTATCAATGCCCGTCGTGATAGAAATGCCTTATATATTGCATTTATGGTTAAATGAGATTCCAGAATATACAATCCAGTTAGCCCGAATAACAATATTAACCGGCATACTCGCATTTGTCAACTCAATAATCAATATCTTGATTCAGGCAACGGGAAAAATAAAAGCTTTATCCTTTATTTCAGGCTCAATTATATTATTAACCTTACCGGCAGCATATTTGGCGGTAAAACAATATAACACACCTGAAAGTGCATATTGGGTGATGATGATCTTCGCTGCAATTATACCCATAATAAGTCTGCAAATTCTAAAGCGCAAGATTCCTGAATTTGGGATCAAGGCATATTTATTGAACGGATTTACTAAGGCGATATTATGTTTGGCGTTGAATTGCTTGGCTTTATATCTATTGAAGAATTCATTAAACGAAACATTCTTAAGATTAGTAGTCATATGCTTTTCTTCCGTGATAATATGCGGGTCATTTATCATGATAGGATTGGGCGGCAATAAAAATTTGAAGAAAATATTATGCAGGTTCAAAAAATAATGCCATTGGTGAGTATAATTGTTCCAGTATATAATGTAGAAAATTACATACAGGAATGTATACAGAGTTTGATCACTCAATCCTATTCCAATATAGAAATAATATTGGTCGACGATGGAAGCAGAGATAAAAGCGGGACATTTTGCGATTATTATGCGAATATAGATGTAAGAATCAAGGTAATCCACACCCAAAACAATGGCGTGAGCCATGCAAGAAATATAGGTATCGCAGCATCGAACGGAGATTGGATTACATTCGTGGATGCAGATGATACACTAAATCCAAAAGCAATCGAAATCTCATTAGATTATATTCGAGAGCATATCGACGATATCGACGTCTTACAATTTGGAAGTTCAGGCCATCAATTATCATATAGTCTATGTACGAAGGAGGAGGCCATAAAGAATCGAAAACTTCGTAATAATGCGTGTGCTTCATTGTATAGAGCCGAGATAATAAGACGGCACAATATCCGATTTATTGAGAATCTAAGACTTGGTGAAGATCAATTGTTTAACTATTCAGTAATCCACTACTGCAAATATTGTCAGCGCATACCGGACGAACTTTATTATTATCGGCGCATTGAATCGTCATCGTCAAACAATCCGAATTACAATGCATTGCTCAACACACTCAAAGAAATAAATAAATTTCCATACTATAAAGAATTCCGGTTCTATATCAGGAATCTATATATGGCCCATATTTTTCAGTTAATCAATATAACTAACGGACAGAAAGACAAGGTATTTTCTAAATTGATGATAAAGTCTGTCTTTATAACGACGCCGGCTAAAGAATGGAATCTGTCTTCGAAAATAACTGCCATAATGGCATGGTTGTCTCCGTATTTGGCAATTAAGAGTACACGATTCATGCTCAAAATTTATAAACTTATCAATAAATGAGTAAGAAATTATATTTTGTTGTCCAGCATTTTAGGTCGGGCGGAGCAGAAAGAGTCGCATCTATTTTAATCAATGAACTTTCTGCTCGCGGCTATGATATAATTGTCGAATCAGATTTTACTTACGGCCTGAATTATCCTCTGTCAGATGGTGTAAAAAAAGTACAAACATTTTTGAAGAAGCCGGGTAAAAATATATTTCAGGTTGTATTATACTTTATTCAGCGATTAAAGCACCGTCGCGCAAACCTAAAAAAATATAATCCGGATGTTGTAATATCCTTTTTATCAAGAACTTTCTTTGAAACAAAATTATGCAGTATCGGATTAAACAAAAAACATATCGTGTCCGATCATACAGCGATGGACAGAAGAATCGGATATTTTAACGATTATATCCGGCATCATTTTTATAACTATGCCGATTATACAACAATTCTTACCCAAAAAGACGCGGCTCTAATAAAAGGAAAATTGAACAATGCAGTTGTCGTCTATAATCCATTGACGTTTAAGTCAATTTCATCCAATAACATTATAGAAAGGGATAAAATTATACTATGCGTGGGGCGAATCAATCAGTGGTACATTAAAGGATATGACCGCATTTGCAAAATTTGGGGCGAAATATCTTCGCAGTTTCCAGACTGGAAATTATGTTTTTTAGGAGATGCCTCCGATGCGACCAAAGAACATTTGCGTAACATAGCCAACGTAAAGAACATTTCGCAACAAATTATTTTTTACGGCCAGCAGTCTGATGTTATATCGTTTTATCATAAGGCGGCAATTTTTGCATTACCCTCTCGAACAGAAGGTTTCCCGATGGCACTGATCGAAGCAATGTCTCAGGGTTGCGCCAGTGTAGCATTTAGCCTGAATGGGGCTATTAATGAAATTATAGACGATAATTCAGACGGATATATAGTAACTGATGACAACTTAATAGAATTCAAAGAAAAACTAATTAGGTTGCTATCAGATCAAGAGCAACGATATAACATGGCCCAAAGAGCCGCAGCTAACATTTCTCGCTTTGATAAAGCACGATATACCGATAAATGGATCAAGCTATTAGAACATTAACTTATGAGTCTGTAGAGGGTATTATCAATGGAAAGATGCTGAAAGCCTTCAGTATAACAGCATTAGCCATTGCTATTAAGAATATCTTCGAGATAGATATCAATCAGTATGTTATTACTTTTATGGCGGCAGCTATAATGCCTTTCCTGAATTATAGTCAGTTGCTTTGCTATAGTGCTTCAATTATACCAATAGCAGAAGGGATGAATGGAGGTATCCTGTGGGTAATATTGGCATTATTATTCAATAAAAAATCAAGTTCTTCTCCAACAAGTATTAAGATATATGTTCTTTCAATATTAATAATAGAACTAGCCAATCTTTTTCTTAATAATGGAACTATCGATTTCAAACTTTACTTTTTTTATTCATCCTATATAATTCTATTTTTTTACATAACCTTCCTAAACATAAACGACAAACAGGCAAAAAGCATACTTTTGATGTATTTGTTAGGACTTTCCGTATTATGTATTATTATCGTATGCAGAATTCTTTTTACGATGTCAATTGATGAATTTCTTGCAACCCACAGCCGAATAGGTTATGCAGAAACAGAATTTAACAACGATATAGGATACTTAAACGTAAATCCCAATAGTTTAGGTTACTATTCAATTGTAGGAATAACTATATTTTTTACAACTGCATCACATTTAAAATTGCCTTTGCTCCTCAAGATACTCCTGCTAACATCATTTATTATTGCCGGAGCATTAACCATATCAAGATCTTGGATCATTATCTTGACATTTTGTCTGGTATGGATCTTATTAAGAAATATAACGAATATAAAATACTGGTTTGTTCTGTTAGTCGCGACTTTCGCTATAATTCAGTTTGATATATTGCCACATAATATAATTGATTCATTTACTGAGAGATTTAACACCGAGAGTTTAGAGACAGCAGGTGGACGATCAACTATATTTGAAGAATACAATGATTATCTTTCTTCACATCCCGAAAGGATCCCCTTTGGCGTCGGAACTCTTATCACTAACGAAGTTGTAAGAGCAAGTCATTCACCTCATAACGGCACCCAGCAGGTCATTGTGGGGTGTGGAGTCGTTGGATTTCTTGTCTTTTTTGCAGCAGCATGCAAATTTTATACTAAATATATCCGCGGAAGATCAATTCCATTGATTATGTTCATGCCTTTTGTCGCCGCATCCCTATTTTTGCAAACCATTCAATTTCTTATGCCATTTTCTTTGATATTACCTCTCGCTATGACAACAATCGTTTTTAAAATCAGACCAAGAAAAGTAATAAATTCATAATATAACTTGAAAAATGATTGTGGAGATCAGATGAAAGTTGTTTTTGTGACTGAGAATTTGGGATCAGGTGGTGCTGAGAGACAACTTACCAGGTTAGCCGCTCTATTCAAAAAAGCCGGGCACAGTGTATGTGTCGTAACTTGGGGCTCACGTAAGTTCCATGCCGACTATCTGCACGAAAACGGTATTGATCATGTTATGATTCCTGATTATCCTAGAGTCAAACGAATCATCGGCTTAGCCAAAATTTACCGTGACAGACGACCCGATGTGGTGATTTCTTATCTTCCAATGGCCAACGAAACTGCCATTATCGCCAGATGGATGACAAAAGTTCCGCAAATCATAGTATCAGAGCGTTCGTTCACCGACTCTTGGCCAATGCGCACGAGACTGCGCTATTTTCTCTATCGATTCGCCGACCATATAGTGGCAAATTCAAACAATGAAGCTGAAAATATCCTCGCAAATGTCAGCAGTCTGAAGAAGAAGACTTTTGCCATACCAAATTTCGTCGAAACGGATAAATTCGCACCCAAAGATAAAATAGAAACCGAAGCCGAGACAATACGTCTCGTCAGCGTGGGGCGCGTAATAGCCTCAAAAAATGTCTTATCAGCCGTGCTTGCTCTTAAAAAGGTAATTGATGCAGGATACAACTGCAAACTCGACTGGTATGGTGACACATACGATCAACAATACGTCAGCGAAGTAGAAAAATTGTCATATAAGCTTGGATTACGGAACCGCTTCTTCATTCGCGGAGAATCTGACCAAATTCATCGATTGTTGCCTGAATATGATGTTTTTTTCTTCCCTTCATTGCTTGAAGGCTATCCTAATGTGCTTTGTGAAGCCATGTCCTGTGGCTTGCCGGCAGTTTCGTCAAATGCATGTGAGATGCCATACATTTTAGAAGAGGGGCGAGGAGGCTATCTTTTCGATCCGAATGATATAGAAGCCATGACAACGGCTTTATGCAAAATTCTAGACGCGTCGCCAGAACAACGCCAAGCAATGGGCGCATACAATAGAGCTAAAATCGTTAAATATAATTCTCCTCAAAATATTTTCAATAAATATCTTGCGCTTTTATGAAATATATGTGGCTGGCGGTGTATCTGTCATTCGCACGATGGTTGCCGGTAACTGATAACGTACTTCCGTGTTCAAGCCTTATACGGCGCCTGCGCTCGTTTGTCGGTGGAAAATGTCTGCAGGCAGCGGGGAAGAATATCAACATTGAACATTTGGCGGATTTCGGGACAGGAAGAGATATCAGTCTTGGCAACAATTCGGGAATAGGGATCAGATGTCGCGTGCGTGGACCGTTAACAATCGGAGATGATGTCATGATGGGGCCCGAGGTGGTAATACTTGGTCCAGGACACGCACATGGACGCGCTGACATAACGATGCGCGCACAAGGCGTGGCTCCGGCTTCACACACGATAATCGGTAATGATGTATGGATTGGAACCAGAGCTATCATAATGCATGGCATCAGAATTGGTAACGGTGTAATTATCGGAGCTGGGGCGGTTGTTACGCACGACGTACCAGATTATACAATAGTAGGCGGCGTGCCCGCCAAAATCATTAAACACAGAAAGTAATGAAGATTCTTTTACTGAGCACCGGAGGTAAGATCGGCGGTGAAGAGACTTTCACGCTCAATCTTGCAAGGGAACTTATGACCGGTGGCCACGACGTTGAAGTCGCTTATGGCGGCGAAATTCAACGGCAGAATTTAGAGAAGAATGGTATCAGTGTGTGTCCCGTGGACATCACATCACGCTCGGCATTCGGTATTATTAAAGCGGCGAAGAAGCTCGCACATTATGCTGCCGATAGGCATTTCGATGTGGTGCATGCGCAAGCCATCGGCCCCGCTCTGATGGGCCTGATGGCGAAGCGACTGTATAAGTGCCGTGTTCCATGGATATGGCATAATCACGGAATAACCGATTTTGCCTATAAACACATCGTCAAGCATCTGAACGGTCTTGATCTGATAATCGCAAATTCTGACTACGTGAAGGAAACTCTGAAGGGCCACGGTGTAAAGGCTGAGAAAATAAAGCGTATCCACAATGGTATAAATTACAACGATTTCAAAGCTTCGGGAGAAGAAAAAATTACGAACCGGAAGTCGCTCTGTAAGGAAATCGGATTACGGGAGACAGACTTTCTGAGTATATATGTCGGTCGGCTTTCGCCTGAGAAAGGAGTGGAAGTGTTTCTTGAAGGCTTTGAGAAATTCTTTGCCAACAACAAGAACGCACAATGTATCCTCGTGGGCGACGGCGTGCAGAAGAATGAGTTGCTGACACAGATCGACGGCTATAAGTCTAAGAATAACATTCATCTGCTTGGCTTCCGATCAGACATCAGGCAGCTCGTATCGGGATGTGACGCTCTAGTACTTCCATCGCACATCGAGACCTTCAGTCTGACGGCTCTGCAAGCATTTGCCTCGGGAACCGTCTGCGTGGCGACGGATGTAGGAGGTACTCCAGAACAAATTCTTGATAAATTTTCGGGAATTCTGTTTCCTGACAATGATGTTGATGCGCTGGCCGGGGCATTACAGTCATTAAAGGATGACCGAGAATATAGCCTATACCTTGCTGACAACGCTCGAAGACTGAGTGAAAATTACCTGAACGCCGCACGAATGACTGCGGACATAGTTAAAGTATACAATGATTTAAAAAAGTCAAAAATATGAGAGTCGCTTTTCTGACAATGGGCAAGGACATCGGAGGGGCCAAACAGGACGTAATCACCTTGTCGCAGCAAATCGCAGACATGGGACACGAAGTTTTCGTTCTTTCGGCTCCAGGAGTTATGGATAAGGAACTGGAAGGAACGAAAGTCAAATTCATTCCGGCCGAGTTCTATACACGCACTCCGGCTGGGCTGTTCAAGGCTTCGCGCGAACTTAGCCGGATAATCCGTGAGAATAAAATTGAATTAGTCAATCCTCAGGGCTTTTTTACGGCAGCAATATCATGGCTCACAAGATTTGGATTTAAACGAGTCAGGATACCTGTCATGACCACCATTCATATGTTTTCTTCACTGACTTATTATAAGTATGCCAATATGCTGAATTGGTTCAGTGATGAGATTGTGAATGAATCTAACTGTGAACGTGTTCGTCTTGAGGCGGGCGGTGCCAAAAGGGAGATTATCACGGTGATAAACAATTCGGTAGATATGACCAAGTTTTCTGAGGAAAACACCTATCCTGTGCTAAGAGATGAGTATCATATTGCGAAAGACGACGTCGTATTCGGCATAGTAGCGCGTCTCAGCCCGGAAAAACGTCATTGCGACTATGTGGAGGCTGCAAAAATTGCGCACGGAAAGAACCCCAACATGAAGTTCTTCATAATCGGAGACGGCCCAATGCGCAAAGAAATCGAAATGCATACAGCCGGTTGCGATTATATTATCCTGACGGGAATGCGTCGCGATGTGCCGAATGTCCTGAGAAGCCTTGACTGCTTCGTGCTATGCAGTGAGGTGGAGTCGCTTCCGCTATCAATCCGCGAGGCTATGAGTATGAAGCTGCCGGTAATAGTGACTGACGTTGGCGGCAATCGCGAAATCGTAGCGGATGGGGTGACTGGATTGCTCGTCGACGCCCATCGCCCAGAAGAACTTGCAGAGGCCATGCTCAAAATCGCTTCTGATGAGAATATCCGCAAAGATATGGGCGAACGGGCATGGCGCTTCTGCAAGGACCGTTTCGACGCACGCGACTGGGCCCGACTGACTGAAAATAAAATGAAAAATATGATATCTAATTTCAGAAAATAATATGGATTTGATAATAGGCGCGGGTGTGACGGGATTGTCATATGCCGCTTATAGCGCTAATGATTATTTGATCCTGGAAAAGGAAAAAGAGGTCGGTGGTTATTGCCGTACTATAAAGCAAGATGGATTCATTTGGGATTATTCGGGCCATTTTTTCCATTTTCAGGATAAATCAATAAAAGATTATATCTTCAACAATCTGAACAAGGATGAGATTCTGTATATCGTAAAAGAGACTCAGATCTTCCACAAAGGTTCGTTCATTGACTATCCCTTCCAAAAGAATATTCATCAACTCTCGAAGGAGGAGTTGATCGATTGCCTGTATGACCTGTTCGAAAATGATATCACTGCTTTCTCCTCGTTCAAAGAAATGCTTTATGCGAAGTTCGGAAAATCAATAGCCGAACTTTTCCTCATCCCGTACAATGAAAAGTTATACGCCTGCGACTTAAATAAGCTTGACACTAACGCGATGGGCCGTTTTTTCCCTTATGCCGATAAGGAGGACATTATCCGTAACTTTAGAACCACGGCCAATTCATCATATAACGCTTCATTTGTTTATCCTAAAGGCGGTGCGATTGAATATGTAAATTCAATCGTAAAGAATCTTGACAAGGATAAGATTATCAAAGAGGAGAAACTGATCGGCATTAATCCGGAATCTCACGTTGCCTATACAGATAAACGTAAGATTAAGTATGATAATCTCATATCGACGATGCCGTTTCCGGATTTGCTGAAGTTGTGTAAAATAACATACGACAAAAATTTGTACACATCAAATAAAGTTCTTGTCTTTAACATCGGGTTCGACAAGGCTGGCACTAACAAGAATCACTGGATATATTTTGCTGATCCGGCTATTGTCTTCTATAGAGTAGGCATGTACAATAACATATTCGGAATCGACAGACTTTCGATATATGTCGAGATAGGGCTCAGGGAAGATGCTGATTTCAATGAGAAAGAATTGCTTGAGAAAACGCTCGCGGATTTACGAAAAGTCGGGCTGACGGCCGACCACAACATGGTTTCTTACAGTTCTGTGCTGATGGATCCGGCATACGTGCATATTACAGGAGAAATGGAGTCAGACCGCGCCAAAAAGATGAGACTGTTAAACGAAAATGACATATTTTCGATCGGAAGATATGGAGCATGGTATTATTGTTCAATAGAGGACAATATAAAAGAGGCTAAATCACTTGCTGAAAAATTATGCAAAAAGTCGCAATAATTATCCCGACTCTTAACGAGGAAAGATTTATAGCGAATTGCCTTGACTCTGTCATTGCGCAAACTTTTCCGCTTGAAGACATGGACATCATGGTCATCGACGGCGGAAGTTCTGACAGCACATGCGAAATCGTAAGCGGATATCATAAAAGTTATCCCAACATTCGGCTGCTCAATAATCCAGGCAAAATCCAGTCGATTGCATTCAATATTGGAGTAGAAAATTCATCTGCGCCATTCGTTGTTCGCCTTGATGCTCATGCCACATATGACAAAGATTATATAAATATATGCAATGAATTATTGGCAAAAAAACTATACGGGAATGTTGGGGGAGTATGTTCCATACTCCCCCAACATTCCCGTATAGGGAGCGAAGTCAACGCAATAATTAATCAGTTGAAATTCGGCATTGGAGGTGCTTCTTTCAGAATCGGGGCAGAGGCCGGGCCTGTCGATACTGTACCTTTTGGAGCATTTCCAAGAGAAGTCATCAATAAAATTGGCGGTATGCGCGAGGATCTTCCACGCGGAGAAGACAACGAATACAATTCAAGGATCAGAAAAGCCGGCTATACAATCTATCTTGATCCTCGAATTAAGTGCACATATTTCGCACGTCCCGATTTGAAATCGAGCTGCCGCCAAATGTACAATAATGGCTTTTCCATTGGCAGATTATTTCACATAGACCGCCGAGCTGTGGGACTACGTCATATAATTCCATTATTGTTTGTACTTTCTGTAGTTTCAAGTTTATTATCGGCTGCATTCATTCCCGCATTATGGTATATTCCCATGGGTATCCTGGCGCTATACTTCATAGTTGCATTTATCGCCTCGGCAGATGCATGCTCAAAATTTGGCAGAAAGTTCTTTTTCATTTTGCCGATATATTTCTTTTGTATTCACATTAGTTATGGAATTGGAACTTTAATCGGTTTCTTTAAAAAATATAAGAAATAATAAGTTGTATATAAGTTTATGAATACTAAGCGGAATATACCGTTTTCGCCGCCGGATATGACGGAAGCGGAAGTGATGGAAGTGGCGGAGGCCATGAAGTCGGGATGGATCACGACGGGACCGAAGACCAAGGAGTTTGAAAACCTGATCTCGATGTGCTGTCAGACGGCCCGCTACGACGCCGAGGGCAAACCTGTGCACAAGACTGCTTGTCTGAATTCGGCGACGGCGTGCATGGAGATGGCTCTGCGCGTGCTCGGCATCGGCGAGGGCGACGAGGTGATCGTACCGGCTTACACTTATACGGCGACGGCGAGTGCGGTCTGCCACGTCGGCGCCCGGCCCGTGCTGGTCGACTGCGCCCCGGACTCGTTCGAAATGGATTACGATAAACTTGCCGACGCTATCACGGAACGAACCAAGGCTGTGATGCCCGTGGATCTTGGCGGCATCGTCGCCGACTACGACAAGGTCTTCGCGGCCGTCGAGGCCAAAAAACATCTTTTCAGGCCTACAAATGACATTCAGAAAGCTTATGGCCGCTGCATCGTCATCGCGGATGCGGCACATGCGTTCGGCGCGATGTGGCACGGCAAGATGTGCGGCGAGATAGCCGACTTCACATCATTTTCGTTTCATGCCGTCAAGAATCTGACTACGGCCGAGGGCGGCGCGCTGACATGGCGCTCGCACGAGGGAGTCGACGACGAGGCCGTGTACAAGCAGCTGCAGCTGCTTTCGCTTCACGGTCAGAACAAGGACGCGCTCGCCAAAACGAAGCTCGGAGCCTGGGAATATGACATAATAGGCACGTGGTACAAATGCAATATGACCGACATCATGGCGGGCATAGGCCTGGCGCAGCTCAAGCGTTATCCCGAGATGCTGCGCCGCCGCCGTCAGCTTATAGAGCGGTACAATGTAGCGCTCGAACCGTTTGGCGTGAAGGTGCTCCAACACTACAGCAACGAGCACTCATCCAGCGGGCACCTCTACCTGACGCGGATTCCGGGTATCACCGTGGAGCAGCGCAACGACATAATAGTGAAGATGGCCGAGCGCGGCATTGCAACGAACGTACACTACAAACCGCTGCCCATGATGACGGCCTACAAGGCGCTGGGCTATGACATCAAGGACTATCCGAACGCCTACGAGCAGTATCACAACGAAATAACCCTGCCGCTGCACACACGTCTGACCGATGAGGACGTCGAATACATCCTCGACAACTACACTGACATAATCTCGAAACTTTGAAGCGTACATTCGATATTGTCGCCAGCGGGCTGGGGCTTATTATCCTCAGCCCCGTCTTCATCATTCTGGCTGTCTGGATCAAGGCCGATTCGCGCGGACCGGTGTTCTACCGCCAGGTTCGTGTCGGTCGCAAAAACCGCGATTTCCGTCTGTTCAAATTCCGATCGATGCGCCCCGACAGCGACAAGCTCGGACTCATCACCGTCGGAGGCCACGACCCGCGCGTGACACGGTCGGGTTATTACATACGCAAGTACAAGCTTGATGAGCTCCCGCAGCTGATCAATGTATTCATAGGCGACATGAGCCTTGTCGGCCCGCGGCCGGAGGTACGTAAATATGTCGACATGTACACACCGGAGCAGATGCGTGTGTTGTCCGTCAGGCCCGGTATCACATCACTGGCGTCCATACGGTACCGGAACGAGAACGATATACTGGCCGCCGCCGCCGATCCCGACCGCGCATACATCGAGCGTGTGATGCCCGACAAGATCGCCATTGACCTTGAATACGTCGAGCGCGCAACGCTCTGGAACGACATCAAGCTAATATTCTCCACTTTCCGGGAGATTATCGTCAAATAACATGAACTCGGAAGATGACGAGAGTTAATGCAAAAATATCCCATTGCGAAGGATTGATCTTGCATCATGGCCGAAAGGATGTCCCCAAACTTGCACCCACATATCGGCTTAGCGATGGCAGCAGCGCGAGCTTAGGGGATTTTATCCGCAGGGAGGCCGAGGTTATGCGCCGCAACGGGCGGATCAGCCGCGCCCGCGGCTTTACGAGTGTGCTTTCGAAGCTTGACGACTTCACCGCCGGCGCTGAGATTCCGTTCGGGGATATTGATGCCGGTTTCATCGACCGGTTTTCAGAATGGCTCGGATGCGGCGCCACGACCGCTTCGACGCAGTCGTTCTATCTGCGCACGCTACGTTCAATCCTCAACCGCGCCGGTGCGGAGGGGCTGATAGATCCGGCCCCAGAATGGTTTCGCGGCGTGAACACCTCCATCGACCGGATGCGGACCCGCACGCTGACACGCGTGCTCGACCGGCCGAGTCTGCAGCGCATCGCCGCCCTCGATCTGCGGAGCGACAGACAGCTCGCGCTGGTACGCGACATGTTCATGTTCGCGTTTTACTGCCGTGGCATGGAACTTGTCGAAGTAGCGCACCTCACCGCGGCCAACCTGCACGACGGACATCTCGTCTACCGCCGGCGCCTGAAGGGCGCACTGACCACAGTGCCGTTAGGCTCCGGAGCAGCGGCCATACTCAGGCGATACAGCACCGACACCCGCAGCTATCTGTTTCCGCTGCTCGCCGACGCCGGGCCGGTGCTGTTCGCCTCGGTGCGCAACACCGTGGCGGGTCTGATCAAGACGGTCGGACGCCGCGCCGGATGCCCGTGTCTGTCGTTCAGCATGAACATCGGCTCGTGGCACGCACTGATGTCGGAGGCTAACATATCTCAGACACTTCTCCTTTAATCAACAAGCAGGAACACAGCACACGGATGCCGGGGCGACACAGTCCCGGCATCCGTTTTTTTGTTAATGTTTTATTAAATTTCGGGCAGGCGGTAGCGCAGCAATGCTTTTAGTCGTAACTTTGCGGACAGATGAATGACGAATACAAGATGAGCAGACGAATACTGGTTGTCGACGACGAAGACACGCTGTGCGAGGCATTGCGTTTCAATCTCGAGGCCGAGGGCTACGAGGTAGACACGGCTCTGAGCGCCGAGGAGGCGCTGACGTTCGATCCCGGCAGCTATGACCTGATATTGCTGGACATAATGATGGGCGAGATGTCAGGCACGCAGCTGGCCCGCATCCTCAAGGCCAATCCGGCCACGGCGTCGGTACCGATCATATTCTGTACAGCCAAGGATGCCGAAAACGACATGATAGACGGCCTCGAACTGGGCGCCGACGATTACATCACCAAGCCCTACTCGCTGCGCAACGTCATAGCGCGCGTACGCACCGTCCTGCGCCGAACAACGCCGCCGACGGCCGCGCCGCAGCCCGACGAGATCACATTCGAGGGGCTTTCGGTAGTGTCTTCGAGCAAGGTATGCACTGTCGACGGCCTTGAAGTGAAGATGCCTAAAAAGGAATTCGAGATACTCTTCAAGCTGATGAGTCACCGCGGCCGCGTGTTCTCGCGCGAAGAGCTGCTGCGCGACATCTGGCCGTCGGAAGTAGTGGTGCTCGACCGCGTAATCGACGTGAACATAACGCGCATACGGCGGAAAATCGGCCGCTACGGCCGCCACATAGTCAGCCGCTCGGGCTACGGATATGGGTTCATCGAATAGGCTCACCTACCCTGCCCGCCTGTTTCTGTGGCTGCTCGGCTACTCCCTGCTGCTTGTCGGCTGCTTCGTAGGGTTTCAGTACTGGCGCGAGAAAGAATTCAAGGCCGAGGAACTGAACACGCGGCTTCAGACCATCAACACATACATCGTCAGCGAGCTCAACGAAGGGCACAAGGTCTCGGACATCGACCTGAGCGAGTTTCACCCCTTCGCCGATATGCGTGTAAGCGTAATTTCCGAATCGGGCCATGTAATCTACGACAACAGCCTCGACTCGCTGCCCGAAACGAACCATCTCGACCGGGCTGAAATCCGCCGGGCCATGGCTACCGGCACAGGCTACACCGTGCGGCGCCACAGCAAGAGCACAGGCACATATTATTTCTACTCGGCCTGCCGCAGCGACGACGGCTCGATCGTGCGCACGGCCGTTCCCTACTCCGTCTCGCTCAGCGAACTGCTACGTGCCGACTACGGATTCCTGTGGTTCATGGGCCTGATCGCAGGCGCCATGTGCGTCCTCGGATATATCGCTACACGGCGCCTCGGCCAGCACATCACACGTCTCGGGGCTTTCGCCCGCGACGTCGAGAAGGGGACCGTCATCTCCGACACAGAACCCTTTCCACATGACGAACTCGGCGAGATATCCAACAACATCGTGCGGCTCTACGCGCGACTGCAGCAGGCTCTGACCGACCGCGACACCGAGCACCGCGAGGCACTGCGCCAACAGCTTGAAAAGGAACGCATCAAGAAGCAGCTCACCAACAACATAAACCATGAGCTGAAGACGCCCGTAGCCTCGATCCGCGTATGCATCGAGACACTGCTCGCCCACCCAGGCCTGTCGTCGGAGCAGCGCGATGCATTCCTGCAGCGGGCCCTCTCCAACACCGACCGGCTGCAGCGGCTGCTGGCCGACGTGGCGCTGATCACCCGCATGGACGACGGCGGCGCGTCGATCGTCCGCGAGGCGGTCGACCTGAGGGCCGTCATCGACGAGACAGTCGCCGACCGCGCCCCCCTGGCGGCCTCGAAAGGCTTTGCAATCGACTGCCGCACCGACGGGCCGATGCCGCTCACCGGCAACGCCGCCATGCTCGCCACCGTCTTCGGAAACCTCATCGACAACGCCATAGCCTACAGCGGCGGCACGCTAATCCGCATCCGGGCCTCGCGCGAGGGCGACCGCTATGCCGTAGAGCTGAGCGACAACGGCTCCGGAGTTGGCGAAGAGCACCTTCCGCGCCTTTTCGAGCGCTTCTACCGCGTCGACAAGGGCCGCTCGCGCGCCTGCGGAGGCACGGGTCTGGGGCTGGCCATCGTCAAGAACGCCGTGCTGCTCCACGGCGGATCCATCACCGTCAAAAACCGGCCGGACGGAGGCCTCCACTTCCGAATTATTTTTCCGGCCACGGACGATTTTACAAAAGGTTAGCAATTTTGAAACGAAAATGAAATGTTTTTCAGATTACTTTGCCGTATGAAAAGACATGACAATGTAATCGGGAAAACAATATGGAAATACTCTTTCTTTGCGTAGTAATCTTCCTCTTTCTGCTGGCCGTTTTCGACCTGTCGGTCGGCGTCAGCAACGACGCGGTCAACTTCCTCAACTCGGCCATAGGGTCCAAGGCCGCCCCATTCAAAAGGGTACTGATAGTGGCCTCGGTGGGTGTCTTTATCGGCGCCGCCATGAGCAACGGCATGATGGACATTGCCCGGCACGGAATCTTCCGTCCCGAGCATTTTTCTTTTTATGACCTCACATGCATCTTCATGGCTGTGATGGTCACCGACATCATCCTGCTCGATATTTTCAACTCACTCGGCATGCCCACATCGACCACCGTATCTATGGTATTCGAGCTGCTCGGAGCCACGTTCGTGGTCGCCCTGATCAAGATGGCCGGAGGCGCCGGCCTCGGCTTCAACGACCTGCTGAACACCGAAAAGGCCTTGTCCGTAATCCTTGGAATATTCCTGTCGGTGGCCATAGCGTTCTTTTTCGGCACCCTCGTGCAGTTTCTGTCGCGCATGATCTTCACCTTCGACTACCGCACTAATCTGAAGTGGAAGATCGGCATCTACGGCGGTATCTGCTCCACGGCCATCGTCTATTTTCTTCTGATCAAGGGCGCAAAAGACCTCACATTCATGACCCCTGAGGTAAAGCAGTGGATCGGCACCCACACTCCGGCAATAATCTGCACATGCTTCGCCGCGTTCACGCTCATCATGCAACTGCTTCACGCCTGCCGCGTCAACGTGCTGAAAGTCATAGTGCTGCTGGGCACCTTCGCGCTGGCCATGGCCTTTGCTGGCAACGATCTGGTCAACTTCATCGGCGTGCCCCTCAGCGGTCTGGCTTCTTACCGCGACTATGCCGCCAACGGCGGAGGCGACGCCTCCGGATACCTGATGGATTCGCTCAACGGGCCGGCCGACACGCCGATCTACTTCCTGATCGGCGCCGGTCTGATCATGGTCGTGTCGCTTGCCACTTCGAAAAAGGCGCGCAACGTCACCAAGACCGAGATCGGCCTTGGCAGCCAGACGGGGGGCGACGAGATGTTCGGATCGTCGCGTATCGCCCGGCGCCTGGTGCGCTGGACGCTGTCGCTGCTGGCGTGGGTACGGCGCATCACGCCGCCCCGCATACGCGCGTGGTTCAACCGTCGGTTCGACGTCGACCAGACCATTATGGAGCGGGGAGCGGCTTTCGACCTCATCCGCGGGTCGGTGAATCTCGTTCTTGCCGGCGCGCTGATCGCCCTGGGCACATCGCTCAAACTGCCCCTCTCCACCACCTTCGTCACCTTCATGGTCGCCATGGGCTCGTCGCTCGCCGACCGGGCATGGGGCCGCGAGAGCGCCGTTTTCCGCATCACGGGAGTCATTTCGGTGATCGGCGGCTGGTTTCTCACGGCCGGAGCAGCCTTCATAGGAGCGGGCCTCATAGTGGCCGCGATGCATTTCGGAGGTCAGTGGGTGATGCTCCTGCTGGCCGCTCTCACAGTCTATATCATAATCCGCAGCAACCGCCGCTTCAGCCGCCGGCAGAAATCCGAATCAGGCGACGTGCTGTTCCAGACCATCATCTCGTCCGACGACCGGTCGGCCAACTGGCCCCTGCTGATGATGTACATCACCGAGCAGCAGAGCTCGTTTCTCCGCTATGCCGCCGGGCAGTACCGCACCGTCGCCGAAGCTTTCGTCAGCGAAAACGCCTCGGCCCTGTCGCGGGCCGAATCGAGCCTCGCCCGCCACAAGACCGTCCTGAAAAACGCCCGCCGCAAGGAGACGCTCTGCCTGCGGCGGCTCACCCGCGAGAGGGCCATCGAAAAGAGTCCGTGGTTCTATCTGAGCAACAACTGCTGCATGGGCATGCTCTACAACCTGCGGCGCATCGCCGAGGTCTGCCGCGAGCATGTCGACAATAACTTCAACCCCCTGCCGCCGCGCCACATAGCCGAATACGAAGAGATCCGCACCCGCGTCAGCGGCCTGTTCGACGACACCCTCGCCATGATTGGCGGCGGCCACATCGAGGTCACGGATATGCTGCGACGCCGCTGCGACGAAATCAAGGACACCATCTCGTATACCTACCACAGCGTCCACGACCAGCTTCGCGAGGGCGATTCGGCCTCGATGTCGGTTCTCTACGTCTATGTCAACATGCTTCAGGAGACGCAGGAAATGGTCTCGTCGGTCCGCAAATACCTCCGCGCGTTCGCCAAACTCGCCGACTCGGCGGTAGCAGAAAGAGCGGCCGGACGGCGCTTCGCAGCGACGCCCGGCCTTGTTGACTAATACTA
>ERZ1673743.1586-NODE-1586-length-23913-cov-18.061405_pt1 | contig 23913 bp, 23 predicted proteins | sample MGYA00580197_ERZ1673743 | MGnify/ENA primary metagenome ERZ1673743 (study PRJEB41218, sample SAMN15661795) | gut metagenome | host: Homo sapiens | place: Canada: London | collected 2015-08-20/2019-03-30 | study: EMG produced TPA metagenomics assembly of... | reverse complement strand
CCATATCAACCTTCGGATGCCGCTGTGATTACATCGTGGCTTAAAAGCGAATACCTTATGCGCCAATGGTGCGCCGATAGGTATGAGCGTTATCCCGTCACGCCAGAAGATATGAATACATATTACACGATGTATATTGACGGACAATACTCACGCGCCCTGACAATGACAGATGGCGATGATATTGTCGGATATATTACACTACGCGTTCCGGCCGATAATCCGATGGAGCAACGATTGGGATTCGTTATTGTCGATGATTCAAAACGTGGGTATGGTTTAGGGAAGGCTCTTGTTTCCATGGCAGTCAAATATGCTTTTGAAACTCTTGGCGCCACAAAAGTGTCTTTGGGTGTTTTTGAAAATAATCCGTCCGCCATCCATTGCTATGAGGCCGCCGGTTTTCATCGAGTTTCAAGACCGGAGGCTGAAAGTTATCAGTGTCTTGGAGAAACATGGAATTGCATTGAGATGGAACAACATCAGAAGCTATGAAAGTAATAGGTATCAACGGAAGTGCCAGAAAAGACGGCAACACGGCCATCATAGTTGGCAAAGTCTTTGATGAACTGAACAAAGAAGGTATTGAAACAGAGCTGATACAGTTTGCAGATTATGAGATTCAGCCATGCCGGGGATGTTTCGCCTGCAAAGGTCGTGGCAACTGCGTGTTTAACAATGACAGTTTTGCGGAGATATTCAGCCGGATGATCGAAGCCGATGGAATTATATTTGGCTCTCCGGTCTATTCGGCAGATGTGTCGGCAAAGATGAAAGCCTTTTTGGAGCGTGCCGGTGTTGTTGTCGCAACCAATCCCGGACTTCTTCGCCATAAGGTTGGGGCCTCGGTTGCAGCGGTGCGTCGCAGCGGCGGGATGACAACTGTCGATACCATGAATCATTTTATGCTCAACAAGGAGATGATTGTTGTAGGCTCAACATACTGGAATATGGTTTATGGCAAAAATATCGGCGATGTACTCGGCGATGACGAAGGTATGACAAATATGCGCAATCTTGGAGAAAATATGGCCTGGCTCATAAAACGTTTAAAGGATTAAGCTATGGACAAGAATAAAATTTATCCTCGTTCCAATGATAATCAGACAGTATATCTGAAATCGGTTATCACGCGCCCCACAATCGAGGTCGGAGACTTTACCATCTACAATGATTTTGTGAATGATCCGCGAGACTTCGAGAAAAACAATGTGCTCTCTCTCGCCGGCTATGAGTATTTCATCGTTTATTATGTTTCCAGAAGGCACAAGTCTTATAGAGAAAATCATTTGGAAAAATCATTAGGCCCTGCAATGTGTAATTGGGAATTTGGGGTTTAGGATGGCGCGGGATAAGTTGAGTGGAGTGGGGAGAATGTGACGCTGTAAACTTATGGAATGGGATTGGTGTTATATTTTTGCATTTATTAGAGTTGATTAAAGTTAGATTGCAATATGCTCCAACCTTTATATTTAGAGCTTGTGCAGCCATTTATTTTGAGGAATAATGAGCCGGAATGGTAATAGGGTCACCGGGGTGAGCGCGGCTGGACTGCTCGTCGCCATAGGAATTGTATTTGGCGATATCGGAACATCGCCGCTCTATGTCATGAAAGCTATTCTTAATGTCAGCCCAGCGGTTGACCGGGATTATATTATCGGAGCTGTATCATGTGTGATATGGACTCTTACGCTTCAGACCACAATCAAATATGTGACGATAGCTCTCCGCGCCGACAATAACGGGGAGGGCGGCATTATGGCTCTGTTCTCACTGGTGAAGAATACCGGCACAGGCGGCTGGCCGTTCGTTGTGGCGGCCATCGGAGCCAGTGCAATGCTTGCTGACGGCATAATAACACCGGCAGTGACAGTCACATCGGCGGTGGAAGGCTTGGGCTCAATATATACCGCTACACCGGTGGTGCCCATTGTGCTGATGATTATAACTCTGGTGTTCTTTGTGCAGCGTTCCGGGTCGTCTAAAATCGGCAGATTCTTTGGTCCGGTAATGCTCGTATGGTTTCTGATGCTCGGCATACTCGGACTGATGAACGTATGGAGTGATCTGTCCATATTCAAGGCATTCAACCCCTATTATGCGGTCAGACTGATTATTTCCAGTCCTGAATGGATGTTAATACTCGGGGCGGTGTTTCTGTGCACCACAGGCGCGGAGGCTCTGTATGCCGACCTGGGGCATTGCGGCCGTTACAATATTACTTTTAGCTGGCTTTTTGTCAAAGTCATGCTTATTCTCAATTATCTCGGGCAGGGCGCATGGATTCTGGCTCATGCGGGCTCTATTGACAGCGGGATGAATCCGTTCTACGGAATGATGCCTGCAAGTTTTTTGGGCATTGGCATAGTTATAGCTACTGTTGCCGCGATAATAGCGAGCCAGGCGCTGATAAGCGGTGTGTTTTCCCTGATAGGCGAGGCTGTAAACCTCGATATCTGGCCAAGGATGAAGATTAACTATACGGGAACTGTCAAGGGGCAGTTGTATGTTCCGGCTATAAATCTGTTTCTGTATGTGGGATGCGTCGGCACGGTGCTGCTGTTCCAGTCGTCGGGACGCATGGAAGCTGCCTATGGTCTCGCCATTACCATAACAATGCTGGCCACCACAATACTGCTGTGGCGATATATGAGGAATATCGATATGCCTGCATGGCTCTCTTCATCCTTTTTCATTGTGTTCTGCTTGTTGGAAGGTGCTTTCTTTGCCGCCAATATGTTCAAGTTCGTACATGGCGGCTGGTTTACGGTTCTGATTGCCTGCGGGCTGTTCGGCATAATGTTTGTCTGGAACAAAGGGCGCTCATTCCATCGCAGTCATGTTGATTATAAGTATTTCCCGGATTATATTGACATAATAACTGCAATAAGGAATGATAAGGAAATTGCCCGTTATGCGTCAAATGTAGTGTACATCAGCTTTTCACCGACAAAGAATATGGTAGAAAGCAAATTGCTGTATTCGATAATTAACAAACAGCCTAAAAGAGCCGACCATTACTGGATTATCCGCATAGTGCACACCGACATGCCCTACACTCTCGATTATTCCGTAGACACGATGGTCAAAGATGCGATTTTTCTGGTTAGCGTGAGATTCGGCTTCAAGGTGCAACCGCTTATCAACGTATTTCTGAGGCAGATAGTGGAGGATTTTGTGGAGTCCGGCAATCTTTCCCTAACAAGTAAGTACCCCTCTATGAAACGGTATGGAATTCCGGGCGACTTCCGGTTTGTGCTGATTCACCGGGTCTTCTCTCCAGTGAGCATCTGCAACGCTTATGAACGCAAGGTACTTGCGGCCTATGAGAAACTGCGGCATATATCCGAATCGGCCGAAAATGCTCTGGGGCTCGATACAAGCGTAGTCACTGTTGAAACGGTGCCGTTGGTAATCAGAAGCGGACCGGGCGAAAGAATAAGAATCAAGCGAAATCAGAAATGAATTGCACTTTTTATTTGAGTGTGAGGCGGAGGGGTGATGGTTGACATTGTTAATTCCTCACGCTTTTTTGGGTGAGATGAATGGATTTGTTACTTTTGCAAAATAATACATCTTGGAATTTATTAGAAGTAAAATGACAATGGAAATGAAATTCTGTCAGAGCTGCGGAATGCCTCTCACAAACGGAATACTCGGGACGAATGCCGATGGTACTCCAAATGAGGATTACTGCCTCTACTGCTACAAGGACGGCAAGTTCGAGCAAGATATGACTATGGAGCAGATGATTGACCACTGCGCCCGGTTCACAGATGAGATAAACAAGAACTCCGGCAAAACTCTCACTGTCGAGCAGATGAAGGAGCAGATGCGTCAGTTCTTTCCTCACCTCAAACGCTGGAAACAGTACGGCTACTCTGACTTAATACGCAAAGCTGAGACCCTTCTTGCGGAATGTTCTAATGTAACCATAGCATCTGTCAATAGCGAGGGTTTTCCGCGCCCCGTACCTATGGCTAAAGGTGAAACACAAGGCTGTAATATAATATGGATGGCAACCGGGGCTGATTCAGTAAAGGTTGCTGATTTCAGGCGTAATCCCAAAGCCGGGTTATGCTACGATAAAGGTGGCTCAAGTGTCTGTCTGCGTGGTACTGTGGAAATTATCAATGATGATAGGATCCGCAGGCAGAAATGGCAGGAATGGTATATAAATCATTTCCCGGGTGGGCCTGCTGATCCTAACTATTTGCTGCTTCGCTTCGTCGGTACGGAAGCTACTGTATGGATTGATCATGAATTTGCCCATATTCAATTATAAATTCTTGCCATGAAGAATATCGAGGCAAACAAAGAACTTATAGCGGCATGCGGACTTTACTGCGGTGCGTGTCGAAAATATCTATCGGTCAAATGTCCCGGTTGCCATGATAATGAAAAGGCTACCTGGTGCAAGATAAGGTCTTGCGTCAAGGGGAAGGATTACCATTCCTGCGCTGAATGTAGCGAGTCTGTGACTGAGTGCAAGACATATTCCAATCTAATTGGAAAGATATTCGCCTTTCTTTTCAGGTCAGATCGCCCGGCTTGCATCCGCTATATCCGCGAGCATGGCGAACAGGCTTTCGCCGAGGAAATGACTAAACGTAAATGTCAGACAATCAAACGGAAATAAAAACATGTTTATCGCAATTTTAACATATAAGAAACCGTTGAGCGAGGTTGATAGATTCCTCGCAGCGCACCGTGAATATCTGTCTAAGCATTATGCCGTTGGAGATTTCATCGCCTCAGGGCCACAGACCCCGCGTGTGGGAGGAGTGATTATGATGAAGGCTGAAAGCCGTATGGCGGTTGATGCCATCATTGCGCAAGATCCGTTTAACATCAATGGCATCGCCGACTATCAGATTGTGGAGTTTACTCCGACAAAATTCTGTGATGAGATACTCATGAATATCTTATGATTATGCCGTATATATGAGGTAGACATTACATCCGAAGATATGAACACATATCATGCGAGGAATATTGTCGGGTACATCACCTTGCGCATTCATGGAATTGTATTGAGAGGGCGCGGTACGAAGTAGTATAAAAGGGGATAGGGATTCACTTATTTTTCTTCCCAGGCGACGGCGTAGGTGGTCGATCGACTGTCGCTCGACTGCGTGTATTGCTCGACGCGGGAGCCTGTCGAATACGTGGCAATGTCGTAGGTGTATTCGACGGGGCGGTATTCGCCTGAGAGGTCGGACATAGTCATGCTTTTCACGAGACCGGCCGACCGGCGTCCAAGCACGCCCTGATATGCGAGCGGGAGATAAAATGAATGCACGATGCATCCCTGCACTATCGGGCTGTATTCCGCAGCGATGCCGCCGAAATATGTATATGTCTTGGAGATATGGGGGTAAGCCGGGTTCGTGAATTCGGTGTATCTGGTCATGTTGTCGCCGGTCCATTCGAGTTCGGCTGTCCATCCCAGGGGATTCTCTTCGACCCATCCGGCATTGTCGGTGCGCCGCTCGGAAATATTCACGGAGGTGAGGCGCCGCGCGGCATCGTAATGGAATTCCTTGGTGTAGATTTTCATCATCCGGCTGCCGTTTAGGAAGTCTATTCTGACGGATCCTTCTGCGTAGGCGGCTGTCCCGTCGGGATTAAGGCGCAGTTGCTCTCTGAACGTCCTTTTGTCTGCTCCATGGTCTTCCTCGGCTTCGATGGCTATTTCCCCGGGCCCATCGGAATAGATGAATGTTGCCCGATATGAATAACCGCCGCCGGGGGCTTCCTCGACGTACTCCCAAGCCTCGACAAGCCCCGAGGCATTGTATTTGAAGAGTTCATAGGCGCCGTCGGTGCCGATCCACGACAGACGGAAGTCGGGCGCGGGCTTAGGTTCGTCATTGTCGCTGCAAGAGGTGAGCAACGTGAGCAGAGCAAACAGGGCGGGGAGGTGTCTTTTCATAATGCCGGATTAGTTGTTTGCATAACTAACGCTCTCTTTGGCCCTTTTATTGCCTGTCAGCAATTATTTTGCGCCGTATAGTCTGTTTTGGTCAGAAGATAGAAGTGCTCGGTGCGTCGGTCGCCCAGAGGCGAGATGACGTCGCGGTTGGTGTGGTGATAGCGGAAACCGCATTTCTCAATGACCCGCCTCGACTTGAGATTTTCGTCGTAGTGGCCGCACCACACTGCATCGAGACCAAGAACGTTGAAACTTCTTTCCAGCAGTGCTTCGACGGCTTCCGGAGCCAAGCCTTGTCCCCAGTATGGTTTGCCGATCCAGTAGCCTATCTCGGCTTCATGCCCTTTCATCGCTGCAGACTGCGGGTCGTTAGCGAACATGATGCCGCAGCTGCCGACAGGCTCTTCCGTATTTTTCAGTACGACAGCATAGACTTCGGGCGCGGCGAAGACCGTCCGGATGACTTCGAGGCTGTTCTCGACCGACGTATGCACCGGCCATCCGGCGACGGGGCCGACGTCGGGGTCGCAGGCATATTTGAACAGGGCCTCGGCATCGTCGTCGCGCCACGGCCTGAGCACAAGCCTTTCAGTCTGGATCATGCACAAAACGGATATGAAATGGTCAAGGCTTGGCGAGAATCTGGGCGGCGTGGTCGCGGGTCTTGACCTCGCGCGGACCGATGACGCGCTCTACGGCGCCGTCTGGGCTGATGATGAATGTGGTGCGCATAGTGCCCATGTACTTGCGGCCGTACATCGACTTCTCCCCCCATACGCCGAACATTTCTACAAGTTTGTGGTCGGTGTCGGAAATGAGCGGGAAAGGCAGGTCGTTTTTTTCGATGAACTTGCGGTGCGATGCCTCGGAGTCGACGCTGACGCCGATCACCTGATAGCCGGCGTCGAGCAGTGTCCGGTAGTTGTCGCGCAAGTTGCAGGCCTGGGCCGTGCAGCCCGAGGTCATGTCTTTGGGATAGAAATAAAGGGCTATGGTGCGGCCGGGGAAGTCGCTGCGGCGCACGGGGTTGCCGTTCTGGTCAGTGCCGAGAAAGTCAGGAACAGTCATAAAAATGAAAAATTTATAATTGAAAATCACGCCGCAGACGGGCGAGCCTGCGGCGTGTGGTGTGGGATGATTGGCGATGTCGTTACCAGCCGAGGATTTCGCGGAGCTTGGGCAGCAGGAAGTCGGCGTAGTGGCGGAAGCCGAGGTCGGTGAGGTGGATGCCGTCGACAGTGCCGTCGTCCTCGGGGCCGTCAAGACCTTCGGATTCGATGAAGTAGAGGTTGGTATAGCCTTCGTCCTTAAGCCGCTGATAGTTGCGGCGGTAAGCGTCGTTTTTGGCCGGCAGGTATTTGTTGAACATCGAATCGTAGCGGTAGTAGGGATAGAGCGGGCCGGCAAGCATCACGATCGGCGTATTGGGGTGTGCGTCGGCGAGGATCTTCACGAAGTCGTAGGTGAGCGTGTCGCATTGCATCTCGGTGCAGTTGGGCACCGGGTCGAGCAGGAACAGGTCGACATCGGGAATCTGGTTCATGGCGCGGGCCATGCACTGGTCCTGCTTGCCCTCGCCCGAGATGCCGATGTTGACTACCTCGGCGTTGAGCTCGCGGCCGATGATGTTGGTGCCGCACATGCCGGTGCGCGAGGCGCAGCCGCCCTGCAGGATGCTCGTGCCGTAGGCCACTATCTTGCGTTCGGTCGAGATGATCTCAGGATTGCCCGGGGTGATGACAGCATCGCTGTCGACCTTGACCCACAGCTCGTTTACGCCGTCGTATAGCGGGAAGTAAATCATGTATTCATGCATCTTGCCGTCGAGACGCTCGACATAGGTCGATTCGACGATCTTCTCCTCCTTGTTGTTGACATAGGGGCGGTTAGTGTTGACGTGGCGCCACACCGAGTCGCCCTCGAGTATGTAGAGGTCGGTGCCCTTGAGGCCAGTGTCGGCCATGTGGATCAGGTGGGTGTTCCAGAGCAGTTCGTACTTGACGCCGATGCGGGTCGAGTTGGTGGCGAAGCGCAGGCCGATGCCGCTCGAGCACTGGGCGCGTTCCCACAGGTCGGGCCGCACGCTGTCTTTCAGATAAGCTGGAATGCGGGTAAACGGGCGCAGGGTGTTGTCCCAGCCCTTATTGATCACGCGCAGATCGAGCGCATTGACGAGTTTCCAGGGCCTTTCCGGCTCATCGGCGGCGCGGAGGGGCATCACGGCCAGCAGAGCCAGCGCAAGAAGTAGTAATTTTTTCATAGTTTCAAGACTATAGTTGTTTTTGGTATTCTTTTGGCGCAAAGATACGATAATTGGCTGTAATTTCCTAAAAAATTTATAAAATCGGATGCAAACAGCCGCCCGATGTGTTGGCGGGACGCAAAAAAGCCGTACCTTTGTACTGCTATGAAGATAAAGATTATAACCTTGCTGGCCGCGGCCGCCATGTGCGCTGAGGCCGCCGACGCTTGCACAAGCCTCATCGCTGCCAAAGGCGCTACCGCCGACGGCTCGACCATGATAACATACGCAGCCGACAGCCACACGCTTTACGGCGAACTCTACAACAAGGCCGCCGCCGACCACGCGCCCGGCTCGATGCGGCGCGTAGCCGACTGGGACAGCGGACGCTACCTCGGCGAGATTCCCGAAGTCGCCCACACGTACGCCACCATGGGCAATATGAACGAACACGGCGTCACCATAGCCGAAAGCACCTGGGGCGGCCGACCCGAACTCGCCGGCTCGGGTCTGATCGACTACGGATCGCTGATCTATATAGCTCTCGAGCGCTCGAAGACCGCCCGCGAGGCTCTCGACGTGATGACCTCGCTCGTGCGCGACTACGGCTACGCATCCGAAGGCGAGAGCTTCTCGATCGCCGATCCCGACGAAGTCTGGATTCTCGAACTCATCGGCAAGGGCAAGACAGATCCAGGCGCCGTGTGGGTAGCCCGCCGCGTGCCCGACGGCTGCATCAGCGGCCATGCCAACCACTCGCGCATCCACACCTTCCCGCTCGACGACCCGCAGACGCTCTACTCGCCCGACGTGATCGATTTCGCCCGCTCGCAGGGCTACTTCGTGGGCGACGACAAGGATTTCGACTTCTCGCGCGCCTACGCCATCGCCGACGCGCTCGCCCTGCGCGGCTGCGACGCCCGCGTCTGGAGCTACTACAACCGCTTCATGGACAATGACGCCGCTGACCGCTGGCTGCCCTGGATTCTCGAAGGCAAGGGTGAGATCATGCCCCTGTGGGTTAAGCCGGACCGCCCCGTGTCGGCCAACGACCTAAAGTGGATGATGCGCGACCACTTCGAGGGCACTCCGCTCGACATGACCAAGGATCCCGGCGCCGGACCGTTCGACGTGCCCTACCGCTGGCGTCCGCTCACCTACGAGGTCGACGGCTCCACCTACACCCACGAGCGCGCCATCGCCACGCAGCAGACAGGCTTCTCGTTCGTCTCGTCGATGAATTCCGGCCGCCCCGACGCCATGCGCGGCATCCTGTGGTTCGGAGTCGACGACGCCAACACCTGCGTCTACATCCCCGTATTCAACACCCTCACCGAAGTGCCGCACCAGCTCGCGCACGGCAACGGCGATCTGCTCACTCTGTCGTGGGACGCCATGTTCTGGGTCAACAACTACGTCGCCAACCAGGCCTACAACCGCTACTCGCAGATGATTCCCGATATCCGCCGCGTGCAGAAGGGCTTCGAGGACTCGCTCGAGGGCGCCGTCGACTCGCTCGCCGTGTCGCTTGCATCCGCACCCGCCGCTGAGGCCGCATCGGCCGCGAACGCCCTTACCGCCCGGGCCGCAGCCGACGTTACCGCAGCCTACAAGAATCTCGGCGACTACCTGCTGGTCAAGTTTCTCGACGGCAATATCAAGAAGGAAACCGCTCCCGGCACTTTCGAGCGCACGCCCGAAGGTATGGCCGTGCAGCCAGCCTACGGTGGCTACAACGAACGCTATTTCCGCCAGATAGCCGACAGCGAGGGCGACCGTCTCAAGGTAGAGCCTTCGGCACACTGATCCGCGGATGAAGGCACGCACGGCGGCATGGATACTCATCGGCGCGACGGCAGTTGCCATCGCGGCCGTGATGTTCGGCCGTCAGCTCAATGTCCACACTCCGCATGTCGACATCGATCCCGTGGTATATCCCGTCCGCGGGATCGACATTTCGGCGCATAACGGCGCCGTTGACTTCGACTCTGTCGCTGCCGACGGCATTTCGTTTATATATATCAAGGCTTCGGAGGGCGCCACCTGGCGTGATGCCCGCTTCGAGGACAATTACCGTGCAGCGCGCCGTGCGGGCCTCGCCGTAGGGGCATATCATTTCTTCCGCTTCGACGTCGCCGGCTGGAAGCAGGGTCTCAACCTGCTCAGCACACTGCGCGGGGCCGACCTGGACCTGCCGGTAGCCATCGACATCGAGGAGTCGGGCAATCCGACCGAGTACAGTACCGACCAGATCATCGAAAACGTCGCCGATATGATCAGTCTGCTCGACCGTGCCGGCCGTCCGGCTATAATTTACACAAACAAGAACGGCTACGTCCGCTTCGTGCGCAACCATTTCGACGACGTGCCGCTGTGGATCTGCAGCTTCACCGACCCACCCATAGCCGAACGCGGCCGCTGGACCGTCTGGCAGCACAGCCACATGGGTCGCGTCAGCGGCGTCGCTGGCCCCGTCGACCTCAACACCGTCAACACTCCCGCTTCCAAATCCCCGTTCTTAAACCCCGGACATTGTTTGAGGTAAATCATTTTGTGTTTTTGAGGTGATTTATTTTGTTAAATTGAGTTAAAATCGCAAATTGGCTATAATTTAAATTGACTTGCACGTATTGACACGTACTGAAGTGTGCAAAATCGTTTTTGGAAATTATTTCTTGCTAATCCGAATATAATGCGTAAATTCGCGGTATGGGAAGTTTCGGAAAGTGAACCATGGAAAAGCAAAGGGCAAGCATAATCGGAATATCGCGGCATCGGCTGTCGACCGACGGCGACGGTGTCACCACGCTGGTCGCTTTCCACGGCTGTCCGCTCAGCTGCCGTTACTGCATCAACCCTCACTCGCTTGGCGACGGCTCGCTTTTCAGGGTGCTGTCGCCTAAAAGATTGTACGACGAGACGCGTATCGACGAACTTTATTTCCTCGCCACGAACGGAGGCGTTACTTTCGGCGGTGGCGAGCCGGCGCTGCGGCCCGGCTTCATCCGCGAATTCCGCAGGCTGTGCGGTCCGGCGTGGCGCATTACCCTCGAGACTGCGCTCAATGTGTCTTCGGCCAATATAGAGGCTTTGCTCTCGGTCGTGGACAGACTAATTATTGACATCAAAGACATGAATCCGGAAATCTATAGGAACTATACCGGACAGTCTAACGCCCAGGTGTTGGAAAATCTACGGCTGATCGCCAATGCCGGACGACAGGACGACTGCCTCATACGCCTACCGCATATAGCAAACTTCAACTGCGATACCGACCGGGAGGAGAGCCGAAAGGCTCTCGAAGCCCTCGGCTACACTAAATTCGATTTATTCACTTATCAAATCCGCGAACACTGATTATGGCACGGGGAAAGCAGACATGCAGGATACTTAAGGAGATACGGCGGCAGATTGCCGAGGCCAACGACATTGAGCTCATAACGTCGGAATGCACGTTCCGTGGCGACTGTCTCGGCACGTGCCCCAAGTGCGAGGCCGAGGTCCGCTACCTCGAGCAGCAGCTCCGCGCCCGCACCATTGCCGGCAAAACCGTCGCCCTGGCCGGAGTCTCCGCCGCAGCCCTTACGATGCTCGTGCCTTCCGGCGCCGCAGCCCGGAGAAATTCCGATATGAATAACGAAAGTTCAGTTGACATTTTCGAAAGTTATGATTGTGACGAGTCAGATCAGTATTTACCGGGATTGGTTTTAAGTGAAGTAAAGAAAAATGACGGGATAATTTTCACTTCTGACAAGGTTGATGAAGTTCCTCAATTCCCTGGAGGGAAAGACTCTTTGGACCTTTTTATCAGCGAACATCTCAATTATCCCGAAATCGCAATTCAGGAGCATATTCAGGGACCTGTTATGGTAAAATTTTATGTTGATACTCTTGGCCATGTATGTGAACCGAAAATTGTAAGAAGTCGGAATTCGTTACTTGACATGGAAGCTATTAAAGTTATGAAACTTCTTCCGGATTTCATTCCGGGCAAACTGAATGGCGAAAATGTAAATGTATGGATGACCCACATAATAATGTTTAAAATACCAAGGCACTGATTATGGCACGGGGAAAGCAGACATGCAGGATACTTAAGGAAATTCGGCGGCAGATTGCCGAGGCCAACGACATCGAGCTCATAACGTCGGAATGCACGTTCCGTGGCGACTGCCTCGGCACGTGCCCCAAGTGTGAGGCCGAGGTCCGCTACCTCGAGCAGCAGCTCCGCGCCCGCAGCCTGGGCGGCAAAGCCGTCGCTCTCGCCGGAATATCCGCCGCAGCCCTTACGATGCTCGTGCCTTCCGGCGCCGCAGCCCGACAGCATAATGTATCTCAGCAACCTGAGGGTACCCAGGAACAAACCACTATGTTCCGATGGCCGATGCCCCCGCCAGCAGACACATTAATGATAAGTGGACGGGTATTGGAAGAAGACACACTGCCTGACGGCACGGTAACGCGCGAGCCCTCGATCGGCGCCGCTATAATCAATTATAACTCGGGGGAATATACTTGCGCCGACACTACCGGCTATTTCAGTATCAGGGCCTCTGAAGGTGATTCTCTGACAATAAGTATGGTAGGAATGAACTGTAAATCTCTTACCGCAACCAGAAACATGGGTGATACAACCGTCATCCTGACCCCAGCTCCTCTGGTTGAGGAGGAATGGGGGATACTTGGAGCGTTTTCTCCCAGGATTTCCGACTTAACTTCGGTCCTTATTCTGAGGATAATTGATGAAAACGGCAATACTATAGACCCTGAAATCTTAGATGTTAAGCGAATTTGGGTAGATGAATACGGCTATGAGAATTTGGATGATGTATCCCTGTTTTGGGATAATTATGAACAAAAACACTTCGTATGCTGGAATGAAGACAACGGACTGAAAGACGAAGACGGCATACCTCTGAAAGAAGCTACTTTGCGGATTGAGGCTGAAGGCTATGACGAACCTGTAATAATCAAGGTGAAGGCCCCCAAGCGCAAGGCCAAGAAAACCATACGTTTTAAACGCAATAATGATTGAACATATAACAAATATCATACTACCAATTAATTATTGACAAAGTCGCTGATTTATGGCACGGGGAAAGCAGACATGCAGGATACTTAAGGAGATACGGCGGCAGATTGCCGAGGCCAACGACATTGAGCTCATAACGTCGGAATGCACGTTCCGTGGCGACTGTCTCGGCACGTGCCCCAAGTGCGAGGCCGAGGTCCGCTACCTCGAGCAGCAGCTCCGCGCCCGCAGCCTGGCCGGCAAAGCCGTCGCTCTCGCCGGAATATCGGCCGGTTTGATTCTCATGTCGGGTTGCTCGAAAACTCCGTCTGCCGAATTGATTTGCCCAGATGTATCCCTGCAAGGCGAACCTGAAATCAAGACGGCACAGATAGATGATAGCGAACAGAATAATTACGCGGAAGAAGTTACAACTGGCGGTGAAGTTGAAGTGATAGAACACGATTCCATATATCAAGAGTTGAATGGCTATAGTGCTGTTGTTATAAGAGATGAAACACTTCCGTCCCATATTTACGATGTAGAGGAGGTAGATGTGCCTCCTAAATTTCCCGGTGGACATCCGGCGCTCCAGCAATTTATTGACAAGCATATGATTTATCCTGAGGATGCGAAAGCTGAGTGTATAGAAGACAGGGTCAAAGTTTCTTTTGAAGTCGATACTTCGGGGCATGTGTGCAACCCTCTGATACTGACTCCCGGGAACCATTCTCTTGACCATGAAGCCTACCGAATTATGAAGCTTTTGCCTGATTTCATCCCGGCCAAGCGAGATGGAAAAAAAGTTGCTGTATGGATGACGATGACTATAGATTTTAATTTATCTAAATTTTGATTTTATGGCACGGGGAAAGCAGACATGCAGGATACTTAAGGAAATTCGGCGGCAGATCGCCGAGGCCAATGACATCGAACTCATAACGTCGGAATGCACGTTTCGTGGCGACTGCCTCGGCACCTGTCCCAAGTGCGAGGCCGAGGTCTGCTACCTCGAGCAGCAGCTCCGCGCCCGCAGCCCGGCCGGCAAAGCCGTCGCTCTCGCCGGCATTTCATCGACAGCTCTCGCGCTGCTCGCATCTTCGCCGATCCACGCTCAGGAGCTTCAGTCACCGCAGCAAAAAGAGAATATCGGTCATATGACCGGGTGTATGGCTCCCGAACCTGAAAAGGATACGCTCAAAATCAAGGGCACAGTAGTCGGGGCAGATTCTCTGGCAGACGGAACAATCCCTTATGATCCCGTGTGGGGCGCAGTTATAAAAAATAGCAACCTAAATAAGGAAACCGTAACAGATTCTCTCGGAAATTTCACCATTCCTGCTAATCCGGGCGATATTCTGATGATAAATTATGTCGGATATTATGACCAAAAGATCTTGGTCCCTGAAGATATGCAGGATCTGAAAGTCATACTTATTCCTGATCCTATAGTATTAGGCGAAGTCGTTCGGATTGAGGATGCTGTTTTTGTTCCGTATCTCGACCTCAAAATACTTGATGAACACGGACGGCGCATTGATCCCGAAAATATCAGCGTTGAAAGAATCTGGACTGACGAAGACGGAGAAGAAGAGTCGGAAGCGATTGATACATATAATTATAATGAAGACTTGCCCTGCTTGATCAGTTGGGATTACGGCAATGGTCTGGTTGATGATGACGGCATACCTCTGAAAGAAGCTACTTTGCGGATTGAGGCTGAAGGCTACGACGATCCCGTAATAATAAAGGTGAAGGCCCCCAAGCGCAAGGCCAAGAAGACCGTAAAATTCAAACGCAAAAAGGACTGATGAAAGAATACCGCATAAATGTGTCGGAGGCTTACGCCCGGGATGAAAAGTTTGTACGCGAATGGCAGAAAATGCTTTCGGGCGAGGTCTATGACGCCGTTTACGGGCCCTTTATCGAGCTTCTTAAAGCGACGAGACGAAAAATCCGCCGTTACAACACGACCGATCCCGACGATTCCGAAGCTCTCGCCGCGCAGCTGCGCGAGCTTCTCGGCGCCTGCGGCCGGCAAATCACTGTCAACCCGCCGTTTCGGTGCGACTATGGCTGCAACCTGTATGTCGGCGAAAATTTCTTCGCCAACTTCAATTTCACGGTCCTTGATGAGGCTCCGGTAGAGATCGGCGACAATGTGTTCATCGGTCCGAATGTCAGCATCTACACCGCCTGCCATCCGCTTGACCCGGACGAGCGCCGTAAGTGTGTGGAATGGGCCGAGCCGGTGCGCATCGGCAATGATGTGTGGATTGGCGGCTCGACAACCATCCTGCCCGGCGTGACCATCGGCGACCGTTGCACCATCGGCGCCGGATCAGTCGTCACCCGCGACATTCCTGCCGCCTCGCTTGCCGTGGGCAATCCGTGCCGGGTCATCCGCACAATCTGATTTCTGTCATTATTTAACTAATTTTTAATTATTCGTGGCATTTTTGTTGCGGATCAGGGATTTTTGCTTACCTTTGCGAAAAAAATAATACAAACAACTATTTTTCAATTTAAATTCCAGTCTTTTCTATGAAAAAGTTATTTCTGCTGCTTTTGGGAACCGCGTTTCTCGGCTCGGCCGGCGCGCAGGCCAAGACAGTGTATGCCTACAAGACCTGGGAGCCTGACACTGAGACTCCCGATCGCGGCATCATCGCCTTCGATCCCGCTGATGTACAGCATCCGACCATGATCACCCATCAGCCCAACGACGGAGTGATCTACGGCGGTTACTACTTCAATTACCATTGGTTCGCTCAGGTTACAAGCAAGGGCACCCAGTCATCGATCCAGGGCTTCTACGACGTTGACATGACCACCGGCGAACGACGCCTCATTGCCAAGGGTGGCACAAAGCTCATCGACATGACCTACGACTACACCACCGGAACGGTCTATGGCGTGCGAACCGGCAACAAAATCCTCTGTACGCTCGACCCGGCTACCGGCTCCGTAGCTCAGGTCGGTCAGTTCAGTAACCAGGGCCAGGAGGTGTACATGCTGGCCATAGCCGCCGATATCGACGGCACGCTCTACGGCGTATCGCCCGATGGAAATTTCTTCAGGATCGATCCAAAGACAGCTGCCGTGACATCCGTGGGAGTCCTGAACGTGAAGCCCGGATTCGACCAGACCATGACCTTCGATCACAACGACGGAACCCTCTATTGGTTCAATAATGGCGACCATACCCTCTACACCATCGACCTGGCCACCTGCACGGCCACCGAGCTGGGGTCGGTAGGCCTCGACGGAGGCGCCTCGAGTCTCGGATCGATGTTCGTGCCCTATATCAACTCACCGGCGGGTGCGCCCGACCGTGTCACCGCAGCTACGGCCACGGGCCTCCCTGCAGCCGTGGAACTGAAATGGACGCATCCCACCGCGACTGTCCGCGGTGAGAAACTTACTGCCTACAGCGGAGTGCGTATCGTGCGCGACGGCGCGGCCATAGCCACTCTGCCTTTCGGCACAGAGGCCCTCGGCACGGCGGCTTCGTATACCGATCGCGACGTGACCGCCGGCCGCGAATACACCTATGAGATCGTGCCCTTCAATGCTGCCGGCGACGGCGGTGTCGACGCAGTGAAACTTTCAGCCCATGTCGGAGCCGACCGCCCCGGTATGGTCGGCGATTTCAAGGTGACTGTCGGCGACGGCTGCGCGCAGCTGAGCTGGACCGCACCGACCGCAGGCGCCGCCAACGGAGTATTCTCGCCTGCCGACGTCACCGGCTACCAGGTGAAACGCGGCACTCGCCTGCTCGCTACGCTCCCCGCCGACCAGCTGAGCTACGAGGATCAGGTAAGCTACGGCAAGTACACTTATTCGGTGGCAGCCGTCTCTAATCAGGGCACCGGCATTGAAGCGACCGCTGAGAATGTACTTGTGAAGCCCGCGTCGTGGATCATAATGTCCGATGGAGAAGCCGCAGTTGATGCCGGCACCGTATACACCTTCTACGACGAAGGCGGCCCCAGCGGCAACTACGGCAATTCGAGCAATTACACCCTGACACTCGCGCCGTCGGACCAAAACGGCGTTGTCACCGTCGAATTCAAGTCGCTCGACATCGAGAGCTACGACGGCCTGTCAGTTTATCAGGGCCGCGGCACTGCCGGTAAGCTCGTAGGCAAGTTCAGCGGCACGTCTGTGCCGGCCGAACTTAGGCACCTCGAGTCGACCGCGTCCGACGGCTGTCTCACGTTCGCATTCGTATCTGACGTCATGGAGAACTGCGCCGGCTGGGAAGCTTCAGTCACCGCCTTCACGCTGAGCAGCTGCGACCTGGCGGCCAATGCGCTGAACGTGCCTTCGATCGCCGTGGCAGGCGAAAAGACCTCCGTCGCCGTCACCGTCTCCAACAAGGGCGTCAGCACCGCCAAGGGCTATACTGTCGAGATTCTTGACGGCACAAACGTTGTAGCCTCGGCGCAGGGACCCGACATCGCCCCGCGTGCCGCCGCTGTGACCACCGTCGAATTCACTCCGGCCGTCGAAGGCACCGTGACCCTTGCCGCCCGCGTGCGTCTCAGCGGCGACACGGACGAATCGAACGACGTCAGCGAGCCCAAGTCGCTGAAAGTCCTTGCAGCAGGATCGGCTTTCGTCGACATTCCCGTGGAGGATCCCGCGACGCTTTACGTGGTGCCTGTCTCATTTATGGGCTTTGAATCGATCAGCGAGACCATACTGCCCTCCGCTCTGCTTGCCCCCGGCAAAGACCTGCAACTGGCGGCCATCACGTTCCCGTTCGCCGAATGTACGGCCAGCTATGACGACGTGCCTTTCACACTTTGGGTTGGCGAATGCACGGGCCGCACTCTTGCAGCCACGACCGTTCCCGCATCGCAGCTCACCAAGGTGTTCGAAGGCAACGTCAGCATAGCGGGCGGGAGTGCCGAACTGACCTTCTATCTCGACAAGCCGTATACCTACACCGGTCAGGACCTCGTCTATATGATCCACAAGCACAAGAGCCCGACAGACCAGAGCGGCGTCACTTTCTACGGAGAATATGACTACGCTGGCCATCACGCCGACTGCACGCGCTTCGCATCCAACTGGGATGAAGAAGCCGAGCCGCTCGATCCTGAAGCTAACTTCGGCTACGGCCCGTCGAACATGCGTCCCGGCGCGCGTCTTATCTTCTCGAAGATGGGTGGAGGAGTAGGCGACGTTACCGTCGTTCCGGCTCACGCTGTCGCGCTCGACGGCCGCACCCTCACCGCCGCCGAAGGCGCGCGCATTTACAACGGCGCAGGCATGCTGACCGCCGTCCTCGAGGCCGGGGAGCAGATCACTCTCGCTCCGGGCATATATGTCGTTGCCACTCCCGCGGGCTCTCTGAAGATTGCCGTAAGGTAATAATTCCGTCTGATTCCATAATGGACCGGTACTTCTGCCTGCAGGGGTGCCGGTCTTGTTTTTGCCGCTTTGAGTCTGCCGGATTTATGATGAAAACGCCATAATGTTGTCCGTTCGGTACAAAAATCGCAGGGTGTGTCGCCATTTGTGCCGCCATTTTGTTACTTTTGTAAAACACATAAAGCACAGTCCTATGAAACGAACCTCTATCGCCCTGCTCGCGCTTGCCGTGGCTGCCGCTTCGTCGGTGGCTGCCGGCATGACATACGAGAAAGTCCGCTACGGCGACTTCGAGCAGTGGGTGACCCGTAATATAAAGGAATCCGCCATTATCGGCGGACACCAGCGCAAGGTATATGCCATCGGGCCCGACGAGACCGTCAACGGCAGCATAGCATATGTGCCCAAGGGTGGCTCGCCCTGGGCCTCGTCGAATGTTTTGGCCAAGGTGGCCGGTGTCACAAAGACATCCAATGCCGTCTATCCCGACAACCGTCCCAGCGGAGGGCGTTGCGCCCGTCTTACCACCCAGATCGAGACATGCAAGGCTATCGGTATCATCAATATAAAGGTACTCGTGGCCGGGTCGATTTTTCTGGGCCGCATGCTCGAGCCTATCAAGTCGACCTCAGATCCGTATTCCAAGATGGAGATGGGCATTCCGTTCACCAAGCGGCCGGCTGTGCTCTGCTACGACTACGCCTTAAATATTCCCGAAGGCAACGCACGCATATATTCGTCGGGGTTCGGTTCGCAGAAGACTCTGCCGGGTCACGACCGGGCCGAAGCCATGATTCTGCTCCAGCGTCGCTGGGAGGACGCCGACGGCAACATATACGCCAAACGCGTCGGTACGGGCCGCGAGCAGCTCGGCACCTCCACTAACGGCTGGCTCAACCGTCACTCGCTGCCCATCCACTACGGCGACATCACCGGACAGCCATACTATAAATCCTACATGGGGCTCATACCGGAGGGCAAGTCGTACTATGCGCGCAACTCCAAGGGCAAGATGGTGCCCGTGAGGGAAGTGGGCTGGGATAGCCCCGACGCCGAACCCACGCACATGATCCTGATGTTTTCGGCCGGCAGCGGCGAGCCGTACACCGGCACGCCGGGACTCACAATCTGGATCGATAACGTCGAGCTCGGTTATGAATGACGGACGGCAGGATGCCTTTTGTCGCGCACCTTCTCAGCGTCCACTCTGCAATATATAGGGGAGGGGAGCTTTCATGCGCACCGGGAAACCGGCCGGTATGGACTTGAGCGCCCTGAGCGCTTCGGCCACATCCGTATGCGATGACAGAATTACATAATAGTAAGGTTCGGCCGTCTCGGCCACGAAAGCTGACGGATAGCCGGCGTCGACGAGGCGCTCGCGCATCGACTTCGCGTTGAACAGCTGTTTGAACTGTCCTACCACAACATTGTAAGGCTTCAGATTCTCGCGGATGGCTCCGCCTCCGTCGGTCACGGCCAGGCGCTGGTGGCGGATCTCGACGCTGTCGGTGCCGATTACGGCCGTGTGCGACGTCATCGAACGCTGTGCGCCGTAGATTGTCAACTGTATGTCGCCGACGGTGTCGCGCCCGGCCATGGCGCGGTCGTAGGCAGCGCGGTAGTTGGCTTCGGTTGTCTTGCAGCCGACCAGACCGGCCAGCAGCGCGGCTACGGCCGCTGCCGCAGTTAGTTTCTTCATCATTTTTTTCAGTCAGACTTTTTGCCGAGTTCGATCACTTCAAGGTCGCGGATTTCCGTGCCGTCGATGACAAGGCGCACGAGTGTGCGCTGCTGCTGCCAGCCGTGGTATCCGGCTGCGCCCGGGTTGACATGCAGCAGGTCGAGCTCTGGATCGTACATCACCTTGAGTATGTGGCTGTGGCCGGCGACCATCAGCCGCGGGCGGCTTTCGATCATCATCCGGCGGATCCCGGGCGCATAGTGGCCGGGATAGCCGCCGATGTGTGTCATGAATACCGGTACGTCCTCCACCCGGAATTCAAGCACCTCCGGGCATTCGCGCGTGATCGGTCCGTGGTCAATGTTGCCCCGCACCGCGCGTACAGTGGGCGCGCAGGCCCGCAGGCGCTGCAGCGTGTCGAGGCAACCTATGTCGCCCGCGTGCCAGATCTCGTCGCAGCCGGCGAAGTGCGCGGCATAGCGGTCGTCCCAGCACGAATGGGTGTCGGAGAGTATTCCGATACGTTTCATTTCATCTTGCGGGCGATCTGCTCGGGGATTGCCTTCTTATTGACCAGAATGTCGACTGTCTTGGCCAGGAAGTATGGTACCGACACATAGAAATAGCCGCCGAAAGCGTTGTTGGTGTCCCACGAGTTCTTTACCTTGTAGTAGGGGTTGCCCTCACGGTCTGTGGCGGTACCTACGATCACCATGCCGTGGTCGTCGGTGGTCTCCTGCGAGTCAAACATGGCCTGGCGCGATTCCTGTGTGACGGTGATCTCCTCCACCGGGCCGTCGAAGTCGAAGCGCTTCTTCTCGCGGTCGCGGTCCGACAGCTTCACCCAGCGGGCAAGTTCAGTGCCGGTCAGATCGGCTTCTTCGGTGGCTTTCGGCATCAGGGCCACGCCTTCGTTCCACTTGAAGCCGCCTTCGCTGACGTCAGCCGCCCAGCACACTGTGTAGCCGTTGGTCAGCGCATTGTCGACGATGGCCTTCAGCTCGTCGAGAGGCACATTCTGGTAAGGCGCCCACAGCCAGTTGTCGGCCACTTCGAGCACGAAAGGCTTGTAGAAAGGATGGTGAGTGAATGATGTTATTGCCACGAAGTCGTCAGGGCTGACGCCGAGCGATGCGGCGAAGGTCTGCGGAGTGTAGGTCTTGCCTTTGTATGTGAATGTCTGCGGTTCCTCGCCCAGATAAGCGTCGAGCACGCCGTCGAATGCGTTTTGCCATGCGGTCGACACTTTTCGGTTGGGCTTACCGACTACCGTTTTGACGAGCCCCGACAGGATGCCGTCCATCTCGCCGTGCACGTGCTTGTCCTCGCCGTAGAGCAGCCCGGGATAAGCCTCCTCGGGCACGATGCCGTAAGTGGCCATTACGTAAGGCACGTCCATCACCGAGCCGCCGGGGGCGAAAGTCGAGCTTCCGTACATGCGCACGTAGCGGTCGGCTTTGTCCTCATAACACTTACGCACGACGTACATTTCCGACAGGTCGACCGAATCGCCGGTGGCCTTGAGGATCTCGTTTTCAAGGAACGATAGGCCCGAGAAGCACCAGCATGTGCCCGATTTGTTCTGATCCTTGACCGAAGTCGTCGGTATCGTTATCACGTCCGTAAAGCCGAATCCGGCCACTGTATCAGCCGCAACAGTGTCGGCAGGCGCCTGGGCGGCAAGTCCGGGAGCGCAGAGAGCTGCTATCGCAAGAGCATATATCTTTTTCATATATCTAATTGGTTTATTTTGTCAAAATCAGAAATTCCGCGAATCTCCATCCGCAAAATTACGAAAAAATCCTTTAACGCCCAAAATATCCGCCATATGGGTTTTAGGGTATTTAATATTTGTTGAAAATGATTTTGAAATAGCGTTAAAAGAAAACAAGAATGCCAAAATGACCGCATTGATATATTGTGAAATCAGGCGAAAATTGTTACCTTTGTGCCTCGAAATTGATATGATATAAGTTAACCAAACATCAATATTTTTATGAGTAAGGACAAGAAATTTCTGACCTGTGACGGTAATCAGGCTGCCGCCCACGTGAGCTATATGTTCTCGGAGGTTGCCGCCATTTACCCGATCACTCCGTCGTCGACTATGGCTGAATATGTCGACGACTGGTCGGCCGCAGGTCGAAAGAACATCTTCGGTGAGACAGTTTTAGTACAGGAAATGCAGTCGGAAGGCGGCGCAGCGGGTGCTGTGCACGGCTCGCTGCAGGCCGGCGCGCTGACGACGACCTACACCGCCTCGCAGGGTCTGTTGCTGATGATTCCCAATATGTACAAGATCGCGGGCGAGCTGCTTCCCTGCGTGTTCCACGTATCGGCACGTACGATTGCCTCGCACGCGCTGTCGATCTTCGGCGACCATCAGGACGTGATGTCCGTTCGCCAGACCGGCTTCGCCATGCTTGCCGAGGGCTCGGTTCAGGAAGTTATGGATCTTGCCGGCGTAGCCCATCTGGCCACCATCAAGTCGAGCGTGCCGTTCGTGAATTTCTTCGACGGTTTCCGTACCTCGCATGAGATCCAGAAGATCGAGACTCTCGAGCAGGAAGACCTCGAGCCGCTGCTCGACCGCGAGGCTCTGGCCCGCTTCCGCAGCCGCGCCCTCTCGCCCGACGCTCCGGTAGCGCGCGGCATGGCCGAGAACGGCGACGTATTCTTCCAGCACCGCGAGGCCTGCAACAAGCATTATGAGGCCGTTCCCGAGATCGTCGAGGACTATATGGCCAAGATCAGCGCCATCACCGGCCGCGAATATCACCTGTTCAACTATTATGGCGCCAAGGATGCCGACCGCGTGATCATAGCCATGGGCTCCGTAACGCAGGCCGCCCAGGAAGCCATCGACCATCTGAACGCAAACGGCGAGAAGGTCGGTCTGGTATCCGTCCATCTCTACCGCCCGTTCTCAGTCAAGCACCTGATGGCTGCCATCCCTTCGACCGTGAAGCGCATTGCCGTGCTCGACCGCACCAAGGAACCGGGCGCCAACGGCGATCCTCTCTGTCTCGACGTCAAGGAGGCTTTCTACGGCAAGGAGAATGCCCCGCTGATCGTCGGCGGCCGCTACGGTCTGGCTTCGAAGGACACCACCCCGGCTATGATCATCGGCGTATATGAAAATCTGGCTCTTCCCGAGCCTAAGGACGGCTTCACCGTCGGCATCGTTGACGACGTTACCTTCACCTCGCTGCCTCCGAAGGAGGAAATCGCTCTTGGCGGCGCAGGCACCTTCGAGGCCAAGTTCTACGGCCTCGGTGCCGACGGCACAGTGGGCGCCAACAAGAACTCGGTGAAGATCATCGGCGACAATACCGACAAGTACTGCCAGGCTTACTTCGCCTATGACTCGAAGAAGTCGGGCGGCTTCACCTGCTCGCACCTGCGCTTCGGCGACGAGCCCATCCGCTCGACCTACCTGGTGAACACGCCTAATTTCGTAGCCTGCCACGTTCAGGCCTACCTGCACATGTACGACGTGACTCGCGGTCTGCGCGACGGCGGCACATTCCTGCTCAACACCATCTGGGAGGGCGACGAACTGGCAGCCAACCTGCCCAACAAGGTCAAGCGCTACTTCGCCAAGCACAACATCACCGTCTACTACATCAACGCCACCAAGATAGCTCAGGAAATCGGTC
>ERZ1673743.1577-NODE-1577-length-24088-cov-127.977406_pt1 | contig 24088 bp, 32 predicted proteins | sample MGYA00580197_ERZ1673743 | MGnify/ENA primary metagenome ERZ1673743 (study PRJEB41218, sample SAMN15661795) | gut metagenome | host: Homo sapiens | place: Canada: London | collected 2015-08-20/2019-03-30 | study: EMG produced TPA metagenomics assembly of... | reverse complement strand
AAGGAGTTTTCGGTTCCGGTGAAAACGAGAATGTGTTTGACTCTATCAAGGCACAGGCCGGATGGCTTGATGCCGAGAGGTGCGAAGGTGTCACAAGAATCAACAGCAACCTAAAAAGGCCGGTAGGAACATTTTCGTTAGGTGGATTCATAAGCCGTGGGGCCAAAGCATTTGCTTCTCCCATTATTACAGCCGTTGGAAATGTCAAGAAATCTTTTGAGGAAGCGGTGCAAAATGCAGCCCAAGCACCTAAGAATCAAGAAGCCCCGATTGCTAACAATACCACGCCTTCAAGAGCTGCAGAAGCTCAGTTGGCGGCACGCTCAGGCAACCCTCAAACAGAACAACAGATGGAGCAGAATCCACAAGTGAGTGATGCGACTGATGAAGATGACAATATCCGTCAGGAGCAGGAAGCCAATCAAGCCGGTTGGGGTTCATTTATGGCAGACCTCGGTTTCACCGGTCTCGGAGACATCGGCCACAACCTTGGTTATGTCATAGCCATGATGCCTGACATTCTTGTCGGCATGATGACCGGCAAGACACAGAGCCTGCATCTCCGTAATAACCTGATACCGATGGCATCCGTGGTCGCCGGACTCTTTGTAAAGAATCCCATTCTGAAGATGGTTCTCATCGGTATGGGTGGCCTGAACCTCGTCAACAAGGCCGGACATGAAAGCATAGAACGGCATAATAATCCGAATGGGCCGCGATTCAAGCAGTATGAAGACCAGGAACTCAATCCGAGGATAACCGGTCCCGTCATCAACGGCAACTGCCTTGTCGCCAATATCGACCGCACTCCATGCTCGATAATGCTTCCCGACAACGTGGTGGCGGCATATCAGAGCGGAGCCTTACCCTTGAACACTCTTGCCAACACAGTCCTTGCAAGACATGACGCCAACAGCCAGCTCGCACAGGAGAACTACCGTGCCGTCACTCAGGAGAATCAATCACAGACCAGACAAATCAGATAATAAGCGAAACAGAATAATATGAAAGAAAAATCCCAACAGGAAGAAAAGGCGGCAGTCCGTCAGGTACAGTTAATCAACGAAGCCCTCACAAGTGCCAAGGCCAACGGCGGCCAATGGCTCAACCATGCCGGAATGATGGCCCCGCGCATCTATCCGAAAGGTCCGATGGTAAGCCCCTTTAACGCGCTCGTCCTGCAGATCAACGCTGACCGCGAGGATTATGCCTCGTCGCAATATGTGTTCTTCCATACGGCAAAAGCCGCAGGAATCCCGGTCATAGGCAAGGAGAAAGGCACGCCGTTCAACTGGTATGCCTGGGATCTCTATGTAAACAAGCACGACCCGAAGGATGTCATCAGTGCCGGCGACTACAAGAAGCTTTCACAGGAACAGCAGTCGGAATACAAAGGAGTACAGCAGCGGCAGATCCGTATGCTTTTCAATCTTGACCAGACCGTGATGCCTCATGCTGACGAGGACAAGTACCGTTCAGTGCTCGACCGCTTCGGCTCCGCCAACGAGCGCGGCAATCTGAAGGCGGAGGAACGCCAGCTCCGCGCATCCGTCAACAGCTTTATCAAGCAGATGAAGGATTATCTGGTACCCATACGCCGGGAGGCTTCCGAATCGGCTCATTATGACACCGAAAAGGATGCTGTATATATGCCGGACCAGAAGAAATATGTCGAATATCCCGAATATGTGCAGGAACTCATGCGGCAGATTGTCTCTGCCACAGGACACCGGCAGCGTCTCGCCCGCGAGGGAATGGTGATGAAGGGCGGTCATGCCCCGGGCGATTACGCCGACCGCTACGAGCGACTTGTTGTGGAAGTGGCTTCCGCCATAAAGATGAACGAACTCGGACTCCCGGCAAAGGTCAGCCCTCAGAATATCTCCCTGATAGATAGCTGGACACGGGAGCTTCAGGAGAATCCCTGCATGATCGACGCCCTGGAAGCGGATGTCAACAATGCCCTCGATGTAATACGCAAGGCAGAACAGGGAGAGAAAATCGAATATGCACGTTTCCGCACACAGGCACGGATTGACGAACTCCAGCAGAAGCAGAAGCCGCAGGTTGACAGCCACGAGGCCGTCATCCTCTGTGACATACTCCGTCACGGCGGCATGAAGATTGACGACCGCAACTTCACTTCTCCGGAGGAAAAACGTGCGTTTCTTGAAAAGTTTGACCTGACTTACTATAACAAGGAGCTGGAGGAAGCAATGGCCCTGACAGGTTCCGATGATAAGGAGCAGGTGGAACTGGCCTACGGTGAGGCTCTTAAAAACGCCGATTCAATCAACCGTCTCTGCATGGAATATCTTCCGGAGGTATGGAACTCCAAGTCGAATCATTACCTTATCAACGACATGATACGCCGGATTCCCAACGAGTCTGACCGTTCAATGGTGGTTGTAAAAGGGCCCCGTGGTGTCTATGACGTGATGCTTCCGGGTGGTGCGATGGCTGGAGGATATGTGAATCTGTCGGACGGAAACCGCAAGCTGTTCCGTGTGACTCCCGACGAGGTTATGACTGCCAAGGAACGTGCCGATGCCAACGCGACACTTATTAACTTCGCGCTCAAAGGGTTCCCTCTTGCCCGTATAGAAGCCGCCTTGAAAAAAGATGGTGCCACTTATGTGCGGTTCTATAACAATGACGGCAAACTGTCGCTCAGTGCCGATGACGGCTTCTATGAAGGGAGAAGTGTCCGTGAGATGAGCTATAAGGGTGGCAGGCTCACCGAGGTTGCCCGGATTGATGTGTCCGGAGCTGTCGAGGCTGCGAACAGCGTGCTGTTTGACCGGGTTCAGATGCTCAAGGACGACAATGCACGCTGGGCTTTCTACATCAAACCGAAAGACGGCGAATCGTTCTGCATCTATCCTGAAAAGGAGGATGTCAACCGCTTTTTCTCAACGCTACGACAGGGTCATCAGTCAGAGGCTGACCGGCTCCGTATGGAACTCGGGCAGAAATACTATGAGCTTGTCAGAACCAATCCATCCCTCCGTTTCAACATCTTCAACGACATTCCCGAAGGAGTTGATGTCTCCCGTATCACCCGTGTGAATGTCTATAAGACAAAGGAGGACAAGATCATGTGCGCCCCAAAAATCGAAGGGGTCGAGAACGTGAAGCCCCGCGAGATCAGCCGCGACCAGTGGAACAGGATGTTCGTCGCCGAGGATATGGCTGAGTACAAGACCTCGCTTGCTGCAAAGGTGTTCGCCGATATTCTCGGAGCAAATGTTTCAAGAAGTGAGGCTGCGGCATCCGAGGTTGTCAAGCCGGCACCGGAAGTCGAGAGCGTCGAGGTCGAAAGAACCGAGGAAGTGGAAGAAACGCAAACCGTTCACAGAGGGAGATAACTATGGCAAGTGTATCACAGCAGTATGTAGAGCAGTATGCCGAGTATGCCATCGAGCAACAGCGTAAATATGGTATCCCTGCATCAGTGACGCTCGCCCAGGGTATTCTTGAGAGTGCCAACGGGCGCAGTCAGTTGTCGCGTGAGTGCAACAACCATTTCGGTATCAAGGCCGGGAAATCATGGCTTGATGCCGGAGGCCAGTACGGAATCTATACCGATGACAGGCCCAACGAGAAATTCTGCAAGTATGCGACCGTCGGCGACAGTTACGAGCATCATTCGTTGATTCTCAAGAACAACAGCCGATATTCGGCATGTTTCGCTCTCGCTCAGGATGATTACCGAGGGTGGTGCAACGGTTTGCAAAAAGCAGGTTACGCATCGTCCAAACAGTATGCCTCAAGCCTTATTTCCGTAATCGAGAGAATGAACTTGACAAAATATGACAGCATGGCTGTGGAACGTGGTCCGATTACACCGACATCTGATATTCAGACATCTGCCGGGCAGTCAAGCCATTATTCGTTCCCGGTCAAGCGAGACGGGTTCATGCTTGTAACCTCTCCTTATGGTAACCGCCAAGACCCTATGAATCCGGCGCAAACGCAGTTCCACAAGGGTGTGGATATTCAGTGTAAGGGTGACAGCCTTCTTGCTACCGAGGATAACGGCCGCGTTGTCAGTGTCAATCACAATGTCAACACCGGCGGCGGCAAGAACGTGACCTTGGAGTATGGCCGACCGGACGGCTCCAAGTATCAGACAACCTATATGCACCTGTCGGAAATTGCGGTCAAGGCCGGTGATACCGTCAACGCCGGAACTAAAATCGGTGTCTCCGGCAACACCGGAACAAGAACCACCGGGGAGCATCTTCATTTCGGGGTAAAACTGATAGGTGCTGACGGAACTAAACGGGACATCGATCCTGCCGCATACCTCGCGGAGATTGCCGCCAAAGGTAACATAGCGGTCACTGCCATGCACAACGGAAATAATCTCCTTGCCAAGTATGCCGACCAGACCCCTCAGCAGGATGCTCCCGTGGAGGATATGGCAATCAGTGAGACTCCTGAAGAGGAAATGACACCCGACGGCTGGATGAAGAAACTCCTTTCTTCGGAGGATAGCGGTGTAAATCTGCCGTCAAATGACCCGGTCATGGAAATGGCAATCACAATGTTCACATCGCTTATGGCTCTTGCAGTGCAGATTGACGGTAAAGACAGGGAGGAAGCCATGGCACTCGCTACCGATGCGGCTGTAAACCGTCAGATAGACCTCAGTTCATTGACTCCCGGTCTGAAAGCCTGCAATCTGGCTATCCGTGAGGGGCAGAACCCTATTCTGTCAATCACCGATCACAGAGGTTCTTTCAACCATGAGCTGACCAATGCTGAAATGACAAGGCTTTCAGCGGCACTCAACGACGCGAATCTTGGCAACGAGGCAAAACAGGGACGCATAGCCGGTATTATCAACAATATCGTTGTCGCCAATCAGATGTCACAGAACTTCGACCGGCAGATGGGCAACGACCAGAATCAGGGACTGCAGAGATGAGAAGTATTATCCTCTATACGGCTCTCGTTGGGATGCTGCTGATATTGTGCTACATCACTCTCGTGATTTACTCTCATTTAGGGTTGGTGTGGGCTGTCGTATTCTCGGCTTTTGAGGCTGTGAAAACATCAATAGCCTGCATCTTCTATGTCAGGCTCATTTCAAGGGACTGACTGACCAATCAACTTATTCATAACCAACTAACCAATCATTCAAGTATATGATTAAATGCAATGTAAAAGTATGCGGTATTATCAACCGTACCGCAAGTGTGAAACATACCGCTGATGGCAAGAGCTTCGTAGCTTTCGCACTGTCGGTGGACGTACCCTCGACAAAAGGGGACGCAGTTCCGGTCAATATCAGTGTGGCTGCCGAGAACGCCGATGTTACGGCTCTCACGCAGGGGCGTCGTGTCTCAATCGAAGGTGTGCTGAAGATCAAAGGTGCGCCTGAGAAGAAAACCTATTTCAATCTATTTGCCGGCAACATCGAAATAGATCCTGTGGCGGAATCAGGCATCGCCGGGGAAATTGAGTTCCGGGGTGTCGTATGCAAGGATATCAAGACTCCTACCGACAAGAAAGGGAACCGATACCTGCGATTCTCGGCCTATTCGACAGATAAAGTGGGCGAAGATTTCTTCTCGGTATTCGTGCGCTTTGTGTCGTTCAACGAGGCAATTCCGTCTTTCATCGTACCCAAGGCGAAGATTGAGGCCAAGGGGGAGCTGCGCGTATCGACATTCAACGGAAATCTTGACCTTAGCTGCAAGGCCGTTGAGCTGAAAGAATACGTCAAGACTCCGTTCTGATGGCTCGATATTCCAAGAATCCGAATACACCTTCCGCAGAGGACAAGGCTCTTGACCGCTTCACGGAACTGATGATTGACAAAATCAAGTCAATCGACCATGACTGGGAGAAGCCCTGGTTCACCGAGGGTGCGCTTGTGTGGCCCCGCAATCTGCACGGTCGCCGTTACAATGGAGGCAATGCACTCATGCTTATGCTCCATGCAGAAAAAGAGGGCTACAGACTTCCGGTCTGGTGTACTTTCAATAGCATCCAGCGAGATCTCAATCCCCAGCAGAAAGGCTCAGAAGAACGCGAGGCCGTCCATGTCCTGAAGGGAGAAAAGTCCTTTCCTGTCTTTCTCACTACTTTCACGGTCATTGACAAGGATACTAAGGAGAGGATTCCGTGGGAAGATTACAAGAAACTCTCCAATGATGAGAGGAAACAGTATAATGTCTATCCCAAGAACCAGGTTTTCAATGTGTTCAATGTAGCGCAGACAAACCTGCAGCAAGTCCGTCCGGAACTGTATGCTAAGCTAGAGGAACAATGCGTCGTTAAGCTCCCTGAACAGAAAGGAGAGGTTTTCTCATTCCCGGTTATTGATGCGATGATTGAGAACGATGCCTGGGTGTGTCCCATCAGGCCGGAGCAACAGGACAGGGCTTACTATTCGGTGTCAAAGGATCATATCGTTGTTCCAACGAAAGAGCAGTTTGTTGACGGCGAGAGCTTCTATGGAACACTTCTACATGAGATGACCCATTCGACCGGAGCATCCTCCCGTCTCGGCCGTCTGAAAGCCTGTACTTTCGGTGATGATAATTATGCCCGTGAGGAACTGGTGGCCGAACTCGGCTCTGCACTTATATGTCAGCAGAATGGCGTACAAAAACATGTAAAGGGTGATTCCGCCGCCTATCTCAAGTCATGGCTTAAAGAACTTGAAGAATCCCCGGATTTCATCCGCACCGTCATGTCGGATGTCAAGAAGGCCACGGCGGTCATCAACTATCGGATGCAGGAAGTGAGCCAGCAGCTTGAGAACGGGCAGACCGTCCAGCCTTATTCTGAGGAACAGGCTGTATTCGACCCGACTTTGGTTCCCGAAGAAGTGCCTTTCAAGGAGACGCCAAAGGTCGAGGACCGGGAAGAAGAAGAGATTGCAGCGATGGAACTGCCAAGAGGTTGCCGCCGATGAAGAAGTGGCTTATGATTATGGTGGTGTTGTTGTCTGCAATGACAGCTAACGCCACCTCAATTTCCGACTACCGCAAGGCAAACCTGATGGCGTTGCCTCCTTTTGAACGTGCGTGTGTACTGATACGGCATTATGAAACGCTCCATGAACCGAAACATTGGCCGACCATTGCATACGGCCATGTGGTACAGAAAGGCGAGAACTACAAGAAGCGGCAATACTCCCATGCGGAAGCCGACCGGATCCTGCGAAAAGATTTGTCACGGCTCTGTGCCTATTACCGTGGCTACGGTGCGGACAGCCTGTTGCTTGCCTGTCTCGCCTACAATGTCGGTAGCGGCCGCATCCAGAATAGTGCGCTCCTCAAAAAGCTGAAATCCGGCAACCGCGATATCCATAACGAATACACCTCGTTCTCGAAATACAAAGGTCGCCGACATCCCGGTCTCTACCGTCGCCGATGGATGGAACTGGAACTGTTTTATCGCCCGTAAATCTCAATCAATCCCAATCCTATGCTCTCTGTTATCCAATATGGTGGCAGAGAGTTTTTTTATGCTCATATCGAATGTATCGACCGCGTGATTACTAATAATTATCATAAATTTTTGTAATTTTGCATTTGGAATATAAATCAGATTCAATACAGAATTTATGACTAAAGCAGATATAGTTAGCGAAATAGCTAAGACCACCGGCATCGACAAGGCTGCCGTTCTCTCCGTTGTGGAGCAGTTTATGACAATAGTAAAGGATAGTCTTACCCACGGAGAGAATGTATATCTCCGTGGCTTCGGTTCATTCACCGTCAAACAGAGAGCCGAGAAGACAGCCCGTAACATCAGCAAGAACACCACACTTGTGATCCCGGCCCATAATATCCCGGCATTCAAACCGGCTAATTCATTTAAGGAGGAAGTCGCAAAGTAGCATGATATCTTTGAATCATATCGGATTATTCGTTTCAGATATTGAGGCAGCAAGGACTTTCTTTGAGAAGTATTTTGGGGCAGTTCCAAGTGCTCTATACCATAATCCCAGGAAATCATTTTCAAGTTACATGCTCTCTTTGGGCGATGGCGCAAAACTCGAAATAATGACAAAACCTGATTTGTCTGAGATTAAAGAACGGACAAACAACTATGGCTACGCCCATATCTCAATTTCTGTAGGCAGTAAGGAAAATGTAGATTTTACTACGCAAAAGCTGATTGCCGACGGTTACAAAAATATTGATGGGCCAAGGACAACGGGCGATGGTTTTTACGAGAGTGCCATACTTGATGCAGAAGGGAATGTGATAGAAATAACTGTTTGATATTATGGATATCGAGGAAAATGATTGCGGTTATGATTCCATTGAAGATATAATGGAAGATTACGATTGTGAACTTAGCGTAAGGAGATTGCCTGAGTTATTCGATGATGAATCTGTTGACGCTTATATAGCCAACCTTAATGACTGGGATTGACAATCCCACAAATGGTAACGAAACAAAGCAGCCCGGCCTCACGGTCGAGCTGCTTCGCATTTTAACCATTAGTAAATCCAATTATGAAAAAGTAGTTTTATCTGGCAGTAAGAAATAGCTCTATCTTGCAGTGGCGGTTGGCTTCGCCGGGATTGAAGCGGTCGATGCCGCCTTGGTTGATTTTGGTTATGAGGGAGGTGCTGATGCCTCGTTGAGGAAGCTGACTGATGATATAATCGGCACGGTCATTGCCGAGTTGGTGATTGATTTCACCGGTTCCGGTTTCGCTGTCAGCGGCTCCGGTCACTCGCAGAGCAAGCCCATACTGTTTGGCAACACGGGCAATCTCATCGAGATTTACAAGCTGAGACTTATCGGTCAGATTAGTAGTTCCGAGGTCAAAGAAGAAGAATATCGGACTGCCGATGCACTTCTTCCCGGACTGAATGAGTGCCAGATAATTGTCATTATTCAATACGGTAACTGAATCCGAGGAGGCACTACCATTAGCAGCAAATCCTAATCCGGCTATTGAATCGGTAGGCTCACCATTGATCAGGCTGTCGATGTAGTCAGTCTCATCATCTATTCCATCAAGATCTTCAATGTCCATGAGCATTTTGGAACTGTAATCATTCTTAGCACCCTTGAGCCTTGCGCGAAGGCTGTTAAGACCGGAATAATCATTGACCGGATAATGACTGACGGTATTGTCGTTGTCATATTCCTTATTGAAGATATTGCCGTATCGGGTAAGCAAACCTTCAATCTCCAGAATCTTCTTCAATTCGGCAACAATACGGTCATCGTTGGAAGATTTACGCGACAACCTGCCATTCTCATCCGAGAGTGAAAGGCAAAGTTCCCGCAGACGCGAGTTATCCAGCATCACAGGTCTGGCATCAATGACCTTGCGGAATCCCTGACTGCCCAGTGTGAAAGATACTCCGGCAGACAGAGACAGTATGTTGTCACCACCGAAACGGTTTGCCGTTCCGAATCCATCGAAGTCAGAGAATGTGGTCTTGCAGCCTAATTCGAAATTCAGCTTTAGTCTGGAAGTAAGTCCGTATTGGGCTATGACACCATAGCTGAGGGCAAAAGGATATGTCTTTGCCTGTCTGTTGTGGAGCATCCCCACACCGAGATACGGAATCAGTCCGAAGCGGGTCTTGTCATGGTTGCCATACAGGGAGTTCGTGAGATTCCATAGGATTTCGGAGGATACTCCCCATCCGGTCTGTGTCCTGTTCTCGGGACTGGAGAGCCAGTAACCGTTAAATGACAGCCTGCTGCCTACAGTCGGAGTGAACCACTTGCCGGCGTTGATGCCGAACTGCCCCTTGATACGGCCGCCGAGGTCATTGCATCCCATAGGGGTGCCAAGGAAAGCGTTGATGCCGCCGTCGGCTCCGAAGAACCAGTTGCCTTTCCATCCGGGAGACTCGACAACATCCTTGTTATATGAGACTGACGGTTTGTAGATAAGCTCCATGACATCACCGTGATGTGTCCGGGATGTTTGGGCGTAAGCGAAAGCGTCTGAACTGACGGCACTTGCCATCAGAGCGACTGTGAGTATGTAAAGTTTGTGTTTCATCTGATTGGTTTTGAAATTTGAGTGCAAAGGAAAACATAATAGATGCGACAGCGAAATATCCTCTATGAATCAGCCGATTATTTAAGTCACTTTATAAGTATCATGAAATCGGCACTACTTTCCGGCACTCATTCATTGTCAATGTCGTTTTACCTGCTTGGGCGCCGGACGGAGCATCTTGTGCGCCTGCATCATGCAACGGTAAGCAAAGCGACGGTCATCCTCATTCGGATCGCGGCCCCACGGAAGGTCGGACGCAGAGCCACCGCCGCCGCTTCCCTTGGCGAACTGAATTGCCCCATCGAGATACCCGGCGAACAGATACATAGCACATTTCAGAATTTCGTTGGGTTTCTCAGCCATTGCCATGAGAAATTCCCCGTCGAAACCGGCTTTCTGTTCCGGCGTCATTGCCGCCAGCAGAGAGCGCATATCGACAACTGACCTTCCGAACACGGCATCCGTCAGTCTCATGCGCATCTGCTCCTGGTTCTTCTCCGTGAAATTGTGGTATTCTCTCAACGCATTGGAGCGTTTCTCGTTGGCAGACTTCAATTCATCCTGAAGCTGTGCAAGCTGCCGGTCGGCGGTCTTGAGTTTTTGGCGTTTGTCTTCAAGTGATGATTCGGTGACACGAAGTTCATCCTCAAGGCCGGAGATTCGCTGACGCAATTCTTCGGCATCGCCGTTCCCCGATTCGAGGTCAGACTCCAGCCGGTCAATCTGGTCATTGAGGTCTGCCTCGCGTGTCTCAAGATTGCCAATCATCGTATTGAGACCCTTGCAGCGTTTCTCCGCCTTACGGATATCCGCATACAGCTCCTTCAATGTCTCGTGCCTGTCGCTAATCTGAACTTCCAGGTCGTTACACTCCTGACGTAGTTCCCTGCGATATTCCTCGGAAGTCCGATGACGGGCCCCTGTCTCCATGATGCTTTGACCACGACCAAGTCCCCATCGCTCGTTAACTGCGGCAAGCTCATTATGAAGCCGGAGAGTGCGTTCTTTGAACTCGATTTTATCTTTACCCGCAAACAATTCCTTGAACGAAAATTTATTACGAGGCGTGATTGGCAACACGGTGCAATGAATGTGCGGATTCTTTTCGTCCAGATGAACGTAGAAACCAACAATATTGTCTTCGCCCCATTTGTCACATGCGAATCTGTAAATGTCTTTAGCCCAATTTTCGATGTCTTTACATCTGGTGATGGATGAATTGTCCGCACCATGTTCCAAATCAACTGTCTGATTGCCGAAAGCCAGACGGTGCATCTGGTCCCGGCTTCCTCCGAAGATGATATTGACAACGGTTCGGCGATTAGGCTCCTTTCCTTTACGCTTCATTTCCTCATTAGGGTCGATTATTCCCCGTTCCGCAATCGTCTCCTTGATGCGCCGGGGAATACTCTTTGTCTGATCTATCGGTTGTACTACACCTCCCCTGGCCACCTCAAAATTGAGATGCGCCCGGGTGCGGTCATAGTTGCCGCCCTTGACGGCAACATTCCAGCTTCTGTCAGACCAACGCCGTTGATGCTCGTTGGACTGATTGGTTGACATTCCTGCCGAGGCATGGAAGTCAATTACCTGTTTAGCCATATAAGTGTAAATTAAAGCGTTAAACACAGTTCTAAAAAGGCCGAGCTTGCTCGTAACAGCCTGCCGGATACGGCAACTCCCAGAGGATTTTCAATCCGAAGGGGGTATTAGGCTACCCGGGTGGTTCACAATCCGGCAACTTCGCGCAAGCGCGTTGTCTATAAGCCGACCTGGACGATGACCACGGGAATCTGTCAGGCATATACCCGGAGAGGCGCACAGCGCACGTCAGAGAGGCTCGGAATGGTCTCCTGCAACCTTCGGGTGCCCGCTATTACCGGAAGCAAGCAAGGCACGTTTTAGAGGCTGTCCTTGATGAAATCGACTTTCAAATGGTTGAAGAATCCGTCGAGCGCAGACCGGGCATCCGTAATAGAGGATGATTCTTTGACCGCTTTGATAACGGATGTCTCATGGTGGAGATCGGGACTGTAACCCTTAAGGAGACGGAGCCAGTCCGACCAGTTGCCGGATAGATACACATTGAAGATGCGTCCAAGGCACTCGATGCTACAAGAGTCAGCCGTTTCGGGAAGCTCTGCCGGGCGGTTGTGCCATTTCCCAATCATCTGCCGAATCAGTGAATACTGTAATGATGAAATCTTGTGCGAATAAGCATCATCGTCTTCCTTGTCAAAGGATTCGAGCGTTTCTACGATTGTCTCTACAAGTTCGGAATCGGTTATATTGCCGTCAAGCCATTCGTCCAACTTGTCAGCAAGCGGTTCCGGCACCTTGAACGGTACCTGCGGCATAATGAAGGCAGGGGCGTATGCGGCATCCGGCCAGTCCATCGTCATGGTAACGAGAGAACAGCGGTCAAGAGGTGTCTTCGACAGAAGTCCGAAAACCTCAAGCTGGTCGAAGAACTTGCGCACTGTCTCGCGTGCCCAGTTCCAACGGTCGGCAAGGTCTGTAATCGAGATTACGAGCTGGCCGGTTTCCAGATTGAATGTCTGTCCATAGGAAGGCTTATAAGGGGTCTTTGTTTCCGCGACATTGTGCAGAAGGTAGAGATAGGCACTGAGCCTCGAAGCACCGAACTTGGTGGGTACTGCGAGGTAGTCCAGAATCTCCGGTGTGAGCCTCACGTTCCATAAGCGGTTGTGGGGCGTCTGGCGGTTATACTTGGTTTTGGTCATTGAGAGATGTGGTAATTGAATAGAGGTTTATTATCAAATTATAAGAGGTAACTGTCTTAATGGAAGGGATAAAAATGGGCTGCCGCTGTCAGAAGCAGAGAGCATGGATGCCCCGTGCCGTAGCCGGTCGGTGGCATCCTGTGTCTCCGCATCGAGTTCAGCCAATCTTTCCGCGCATCAGCTTTACTTTCTCAGCCTCGCAGAAAGCGTCGTATTCTGCGGCATCGGTTCCGCGCTCGATGGTCTCGTCTATGATGTCTCCGAGCTGGTCGAAATATACCTCCGGGTGAGCAAGCCGGATGCCGTTTGCGTCCTTGAGATAGATTTCGTAATAGTCCATCTCGTTGTAGGAGATTAGCACGTTTCCCTTGAAAAGCCTGCCGTTCACTTTGAACATAAGAGTTGCCATACCCTTGTGTACGGTGGCGAAAAAGCCGTGGAGTGCGCCCCACGAACAGATTACGTTCATGGGTGTGGTGGCGAGCAACTGTTGGCGGATAGTGTCCGCAATCTGCATTACATATTCTTTATCCATAGTGCTGGGATTTATTGTTTCCCTCTCCTTCGAGAACCTTTCTCATTGGCTTCGGGAAACGGGTTGTTTTCTGCCATACAAGTTGCCGTATCTTACGAACCAAAATCTCAGCGAGACCGGCGGCCTGTTTTGGAGAGTAACTGGATGCGGCGATTAACTTTGCAGAACGACAACCATCCCGGAGTCAACGCGAATAGTATCCTGATATAAGAGTGCTGTCCGCACAAGCGGTATATCTGGAAAATTTCTCCGGCGACTTCAGTTGCCGCATCAGTTCTTCCGACGGATAGAAGACCGAACCGATGGAGAATATGTAGAGATTCATTGAAAGAGGCCATATCGCCGGTTCGACCACGCAGGTCAGCATGGCTATGAATCCAAGTCCAATGCCGAGGCGGGTCTGCAGCCAGAATACGCTGCGTTCAGTTATGCGGAAAGAGAACATCGACAGGCATAGGACTGTACCCACTCCAAGGGCCCAGTTCACTCCGTAACTCTGCAGATAGCAGAAGTTGAAGGAGAGCATCAGCAGCATCAGGAGCGATACGAAAAGTTTGCGTGCCGACAGGCTGAACGTCATCCGGCGATAGAACTTCTGCATCCCCGGCGTATCACGGCGATAGAAGAACATCGACAGCATGGTGACTATTGCCGGATAAAAATGAAGGAACATTTGCATATTGATAATCTTTGTCTTGTTACGCCTCAAGTTCTAATTCGAGTGTTCCCCACGAGGCTTTGGAGAAAATCATACTGACATCATTGAATGTCAGGGAAAGAGTGTTGATCCTTGCAATCATCGAACTGTCATGGCCGGAACAATCGGATATGGCCTTGTCAATCCGGCCTTCCGGAATTGATATTATCGTTCCGCGCCTGTATCCGTAAAGACCTATCCTGACTTCAAGGCGAAAGACCTTTGATGTGACTTTCATTATCGACGCATCATTTACGGTCACTCCGTTACGGAATGAACCGAAATCAACAGCCTTTATCCATGTCCTGTGCCAGTCGATGACTTCTATCAGGTGGTTGGCAAGGGCGTCCGTCATCAGAGGAAATAACTCAGCAGTTCCTCTTCCGATATGCGGTATGCGAACTTGCCGGATTGCACGGCGGCTCTGCGGAGCGTCTCACGCAGTTCTGCAAGCATCCTTTCGAGAGAGAAGTACAGCTTCACATCAACACCGGTGATTTTCCCGCAGGAATTTGTAGTGGCGCAAATCTGAAACATCACGCCGGTGCCGGGTTCCTGAAAGGCACACACCGACTGGCCGTAATCGGTGTCTTCCGAGCGCCAGTGACGGTAAAGCTCGATGGTGCCGTAAGACTCGCCCAGTTCATTGCAGAAATCCTCGAAGGCAAGAGCTTCAGGAAGAGAGAAGTCAAGCAGTGCGTAATCATCATATACCTCACGGGCAGTCCTGTTTTCGAGTCTCGGTTTGATGATGGCCGGGAGCTTCAACGCGCCCGACTCTAAAAATCTTTCTATGGTTCCGTTTGTCATTAAAAATAGCATGATTGGTTAATCCTGGTGCAAAGATAAGTCCGTAAAACATTCTGTAAAAGCCTGTGTTCAAGGCTTTAATCTTCTTTATGAATGGGGCTGTTATTTATAATCGGGTTATGTCGCAGATACTAAGAAAGATGCACGGAAACGTATATAAATATCGGCTCCTTTTGCTAACATTATTTACAAAAGGAGATTATATTTATATAGTTAAAAAGCTGTATCCTAGACGATAATATCATAAATGTGTGCTATCTTTGCATGAAAGAAAGATAATGACACAATACAGATGGCAAGATACGGATACATTTTACATTCGGCAGATGATGCAACAGTCAGGAATATTGAAGAATCGGGATGTTGCCGGATATTCAGGGAAAGCAGATACGACACTCAGACAAGACCGGAGAGAAGAACCCTTCTCAGGCAGATAGGGAACAATGACGAGATAATTGTACCCCGGCTATGCCATATTGTCAACGGATGCTCCCATCTGGCTGTGCTGCTGGAATATTGTGAAGCCCGCAATATCAGACTGATCTCAATCGGGGACAGGATTGACACCGCCGGCATACTCTATGACGGCGAATCGGACAGGAACATAGTGTCGGCGTTCAAGACACTGGCATCAGATGTGGCCGACATTAAAAAAGGAAACGGCGAAAAGCCTCTACAAACGCAGTCCCCGGTTCAAACGTCGGCCAAGGAACGGAGAACGCAACGTGACAGCCGTGTCATAAGCATGTACCTCACCGGCCTTAATACCGGGGAGATATTAAGGCTCAACAACATCAGCAAGACCACGCTGTTCCGTGTACTGCGGAAGCATGGCATCCCGACTGAGAGGTTCGGCAAGAAACACTCTATCTGTAAATGACCTTTCTGTTTCTTCTTACAGTCTCACGTTCCGGAGGTATGATGTCGATTTCGCCGTCAGTTGCAGGCAGGCTATCCGCCGATAAGGTTTTCATCAGAACCGAATCCACGGCTTCAATCCTCGGATAGTATTCATCGACTTTGGTCTTCAGTTCATCAACGGCGTGTTTGCCACGGTGATAGACATACAGTCCGTCACCTATCACGTTATCTCCCTCCACCAAGAGATAAAGGAAGAGTATCAATAACAATTTCTTCATATCGCAGGAATAATCAGGTTACACGATATACTATGTCGCAGTCAATCACCTCGCACGGTTTCCCGAACCACGGAAAACTGCTAAAGTAAGGCTGCCATTCATCATCAGACGGAGGGCAGACCAGTTCCACCGCTTGCTCACGGAGCAGGCTGTCAATTTCGCTGACTTCCTGCTCTGTGAGGCCGGTAGAGTCACCGTTCACCAGATAGCACAGGGCGTAAGTGGGAACTTTCTCGACACCGGTTTCCATAGCTTTCATTCAATGGGGGTGAGTTCTTCGATGCCCACGGTATAACCGTAGCCGTCCTCGTTGCGCCATTCGCGGCAGGTCTCGACATCGACAAGGGTTTCTCCCTCCTGTCCGTCAAAGTTCTCGGCGGCTCCCTCAATCGCCACTGCCATAGCACCTTTGGCCTTTTCATAATCCACATGGAGTGCGTGTGCATCGGTAATACTCTCTGCTGAATATTCAATCAGCACTGTCACAAGATAGAATTTCTTATTCATATTCGTATGGTTTAATGGGTTGTCAAATCATGGGGATAGAGCGTCCATGCTTCTTGAGATAATCGAGCATTGCTTTTGCTTCGTCGTGCGATGCCTGGTTCCGTGGGTCGGTGGCATAATCATCAGCCCCGATAACTTCTATGATTGCCTTGCAGAGCTTATAGACGCTCTGCTGGAGAGTGCGGTGCATCAGGGGTATTTGTGCCGCGACTTTCTTCGGGTTGAAGGAATAGTTGTTGACTGCGGTTTCAATCGCCTGTGCAAGTTCTTTTTCGTTCATAATTTTACCAAATTTGGTGTGAGTAATGTTTTCTCCCTCCGTTTTGCTCCTATGGAGCTGTCGGGAGGGGTTTATATGCGCATTACAGGGGCATCGACAAGGGGCGAAAGACAAGGTTTTCAAGATGATTTTTCAGGCAACTGCGAAAATCTCGCAGAAACACTGCATGACCTTGGCCGTCGCTCCCGGATGCCGAACTTTGCGCCATAAACCACGAAGACTGCTCCCGGGAAGAAATGTAGATCTGACATATAAGTGGGGGTTGACTTAAAAAGGAGGGAAGTAATACGGATATATAAGAGGTCATGGGCGCAGCCGCCACGCATAGACACGGCAAAACCGTGCCTGTATAATCAGCGGTTTGTTGCATCAGTCAATATCTATCTCATCGGGATAGACATCAATCTCGGCTCCGGAACTTAACTGTATGACAAAGCCTTTCGGTGTCTGTGCCACAATGGTACCACGGCGATAACCTCGCCATGGTTCAATAAGGTCGCACTGCTTTCCATATTCGGGAAAATCCGTGTAATGACCCTGCTCCAAATAGGCAGGGTCATTGAAATTTGGAAACATGAACATATCTATTCGTTTTTTAGTGTGTCATCCTTAATCTTTAGATAGTCCGGGTAGAATGACTTGAAGGCATTTATTATAGCATCAGCAACCTTTCGGTTCTCGGCATCTTCGACATACAATTTTTGTGTCCAATAGTCGAAACAGAATGTGGCAACCTCTCCCGAATATCGGTCGGTGCCGAAATATATGGTGGCTGCGAAGAAACCTCCCATGCAACTCTGCTTCTCTACAAGATGGTTGTAGAGCGTAAATTCCTCATTGTTGTTCTCCGAACTTGTCAGCTTATCAACAATACGTCTGATGTATTTATATCTTTTCATACCGCTTTCCGAGCTTTATTGAAACGACCGGCTTTCCAGCCGTAAATCTCTGCGACATATGGGTGCAGGGAGCGAGTGCGCTTGCGGAAGCCTGCCTCGTCTATCTCAAGGTTATATATCTGTTCTGCGATACGTTCCGCAGTTTCCTGGTCTTTTGCCACACGATAAAGCACATAGTGCGATGCGTCATGGTGGGACAGAATAGCACGGATGTTGTTGCCGTCAGAGTACCATTCGTTGTTATCCTCGAAAATGCTGAAAATTTCGTTTATGGTGCTTCCGAGTATCCTGTAGCCCTGCCTTCTGCCGTTCCACCTGCCGACATCGGCAAAAGCGATTATCACGCCTTCAACATCTTTGTCAAGGTTCATGCGCTCGTCAGCGAGATAGCCGTCAACGACTTCTGCCCACTCACGGTCTGTGACGCAATATCCCTCGTTTTCAAGGATTTCTCGCTGATACTGTTGATATTCCTCTCTTGCGTCATCGTCAAGATAGGTTTCGCTTGTCCAGATTATAAGTTTCTTCATAGCTATATCGTGTTAGATTGTTGCCTGATTGTATATGCTTGGTTCTGAAGTCACGTTGTAGATGTATTGTCCGCAACGTACAAGCAAAGCATCTTTGCCGTAGTACAATTTTTTCATACCCTTGATAGAGCCGGAACGGTGAAAGTTCGGAAATCGGCTTATGTTGCAACGCTTTCCTTGTTCGACTGTCATTTTCTTTGTCTGCATATCGGTGTTGTGTGAATGTTTATTTTTTCCCTCCCGTTTATTGCTCCTTTCGGAGCCGTCCGTGAGGGGTTTATCTGCGCATCACAAGGGCATCTTTCAAGGGAGCAAGTGACAAGGTTTTCAAGACGATTTTTCCGGATACCGGCAAAATGTCGCGGAAACTCCGGCACGACCTTGGCAATGCTCCCCGATGCCAAACTTCGCGCCAATAAACCCGACTGGACTGGTTCCGGAGAGAAATAATATGTACAAAAGCACCACTAATTCAAAAATAAGTGGTAACTTTGTACACATGAAACAGGAAATTCCGGAAAACATACAAAAGGTGCTCGATGAGAACAATGGCACCATATCCTCATCCCAAGCCAAGGAAATAGGACGCTATGCTTATTATAGTGTCCTAAAGTTGGTTAAGAATGGGACTCTTCTAAAACTCAGAAACGGACTGTTCATAGAGCCCTCCAGACTGGCTAACACGATGATTGACATCAATCGGCTTATTCCAATGGGTGTGCTATGTCTTTATTCCGCTTGGGCTTACTACAATCTTACTACTCAGATTCCTGCGGAATTCAATGTCGCAGTCGATAAAAATATTAAAATTACAATTCCGGATTATCCTCCGATAAGACTGTTGCGTTGGTCTGGGGAAACACTCTCCATTGGAGTAGTTAAATCTCAAATGAATGGTTATAATGTGCAGATTTACGACCTCGAAAAGAGCGTTTGTGACGCAATAAAGTTCAGAAATAAAGTTGGTATCGATGTAATGTCCGAAGTATTGAGAAATTACTTGCAACGTCCAGACCGCAATATTTCAAAACTTGAAAAATATGCCCGTGAACTCAGGCTCTATTCAACTCTCGAGAAATATATGGAGGTAGAACTATGACAACGAATTACGGTAAATCAATACATGATAGGCTGCTGAATATCTCCCGAAAAGAAAAGCTTTCTTTCCAGATGATATTAAGCCGTTATATTCAAGAGCGGTTCCTTTACAGGGTCTCAGTAAGTGAATATTCATCGAAGTTCCTACTGAAAGGAGGTGCTTTGCTGTATGTTTTTGACTTATTCGCGGCTCGACCGACATTGGATATAGACCTGCTTGGCGTTGGAGTGAACAATAGTCTGCCAAACATGAAGGATATCTTCACCGAGATATGTTCTATCAGCGAAGAGAGCGATGGTGTGATATTTGATGTGGCTGCACTTGACGTGCAGGAGCTCATGGCGAATAAAAAATATCGTGGGGTGAGGATAACTGTTCCGGTAAGTCTCCATTCCATGAGAGAGATATTATCTATTGATATAGGCTTTGGAGATATAGTCACACCTTCTCCCGTCCAGATAGAATACCCGCTTTTGCTTGACGACAAGCCTGCCGCAAGTTTATTGGCATATTCCGCAGAAACAGTTGTGGCGGAGAAATTTGACGCCATGATTTCTTTGTCCGAAAATAACAGCCGAATGAAAGACTTCTTTGATGTATATAGATTCATTCGGCGCGGTAATCTGGACAAATCTATTTTAGAGGAAGCGATTTCAGTGACATTTAGTAATCGGGGAACATCGTATCAGGAAGACCATCCATTATTCACGGAAGAGTTTGCAAATAACTCGGTCCGCCAAACAAGATGGCGAGCATTTTTGAAGAGAATTAAATATCCTCATAATTTGGATTTCCCGATAGTCATGAGCGAGATCAGGAGTTTCCTATTACCTTATTGGCTCAAACAAAGATAATGAAGATTCAGTACGCATCCGACCTGCATCTTGAATTTGGAGAAAATTCCAAATGGCTGAAGGACAATCCACTGATCCCTTCGGCTGACATTCTTGTTCTTGCAGGAGACATAGGGTATCTCGGCGATGCCAACTACAGGACGCATCCTTTCTGGGACTGGGCTTCTCAGAACTATAAGCAGGTGATTGTCGTTCCCGGCAATCATGAGTTGTATAAATTCTTTGATATCAATGATCTGCATGAGGGATGGGAACTTGAGATAAGGCATAATGTCAAAGCGTATTACAACAGAGTCTTATCTCTTGATGAAGAAACTGACCTGATAGTCTCAACCTTATGGGCAAAGATTTCGCCATCGGAAGAATACCTGACAGAGCATTACGTCAGCGACTTCAGACGCATTAGAAATGGTGAACACAGACTGACCTCGCAACGGTTCAATGAAGAACACGACCGGTGTCGCAATTTCATTGAAAAGGCGGTGTCCGGGAGCAAAGCCAAAAATATCATCGTAGCCACTCATCATGTGCCCTCATTCGGTCTTATGGCTGAAGAGTTTATGGATAGCTCCATCAATGGTGCGTTCACTGTCGAGCTTGGTGATTACATAGACGACACCCGTATCAACTACTGGATTTACGGTCATTCACATCGCAACATAGACAGGACAATCGGGAATACTCAGTGTGTCAGCAATCAGCTCGGATATGTATTTCAGAATGAACACCAGTCATTCCGTCGCGATGCCGTCATAGAATTATAACCTGTTTCAACTACAACGAATAGAAAAGATAATGAACAATAAAGGGCTGACATTATATATAGAAAGGGAGATACTGCCCAGGTACAACGGATTCGACAAGGCCCATCGGGAGGATCATGCCCGCATGGTCATAGCGCAGAGCCTTGACATTGCACGGCATTACGCCCTCAACATGGAAATGGTATATACCATAGCAGCGTTCCATGATTTAGGGCTTGCCATCGACAGGAAGACACATCATCTTGAATCCGGGCGGATAGTACGGGAAGATCCACGATTGCATGAGTGGTTCACACAAGAGGAAATAGAGACAATGGCACAGGCGGTAGAAGACCACCGGGCATCGTCCGACCATGAACCTCGAAGCATATACGGCAAAATTGTCGCAGAAGGAGACCGCTACATCGAACCGGAGAAGATAATCGAAAGGACGGTACAATACGGACTCGACCATTATCCCGAACTTGACAAAGAGGGCCACTGGCAGCGCACGCTTGACCATCTGCATGAGAAATATGCCGAGGGAGGCTATCTGAAACTTTGGTTCCCTGAGTCGCCCAACGTAGAAAGGCTCAATTCACTCCGTGAGATTATAAAGGACGAACCCCGGCTCCGCCAGATTTTCGACAGGATTTATAACGAATTATAAAAGGCACCATTTTACCATAAAATTGCATCTTTACCTTATCAAGGTAAATATGAGATATTGATGCAAATTACAACAGCCGGTCAATTACGGCTGTCATGAAGATTTATAACCGTTAATCCATTAGCCTCAGCCAAACGGCAGGTGTAAAACGTACCGCCTTTAGGATGTCCGTTATACCATGCAATAAGTCGAGAACTGTGGACTACCATATAGTCATTGCGCCGTAGCAGACAGCCTTGATAGTAGTGTTCGCTCAGAATCACAGTATCATTTGCATTACGCAGAATGTCATCATACCGGGATTTCATGGCATCGCTCCACCTCTCGGTCTGTCCACGATACGGAATAACGGCAATGAGCCGTAAATCCGGCAATTCAGACTGTAGGGAAAGGACGGTTTCTGCTGCCAGCAAATCATAGCCCATAGCCATGCCGCAGAAGAAATTACGAAAGCCGTCAGCGTATGCCGATATTATCGCTGTCCTTAATTGCCGTTCAAGTCGCTTCAAATGAAAGTATGGGACGATGCGGTGTCCGCTGAAGCAAGCGGATAAAGACTTATCATATTTTGATTGAACCATATTATCTCACTTTGTAATGGGTTCTTGCGAGGAATACACCTCCGAGTACATTGGCTCCGAGGCTTTCAAGGCGGTTGGCATATATGGCATAACTCAATCCTTTCGTTATCACATCATCAAAGACCACAACCATTTTACCGCTGAAAAAAGTCGGGTCAAACTCAATGACATCAGCATTGCGGACATCCCTCTCTGCCTTGCGGTTCTCGTGAACGGTCATTCTATCGCCACAAACCGATACATGGTCGTAACCGTTGATTGCACCGGTGAGTTCACACACCATTTGGCAGAAAGCCTTGTAGCGTATCTCGTTCTTCTCTCTTGTAGATGCCGGAACGGGAGAAAACACAATGTCGGCGCACGTTGCTCCGTAACGCTCAGTCATGGCGGTCGCCGTGCGCCGTGCGACTTCCTCGTATGCCCGTCCGTCCTTGAAATCAAAAACCAACTGACGGTCGGCTATCTCCCGTTCTCCTACGTTGCGTATGCGTGCAGGGAAATATTTGCAGAACCATGTCTGCGGTTTATCCAACTGCTTTTGAAGCTCAATGTCTATCGTTTTCGCCATAAATTTATTTTTATCCCTTTATTTCAGACCTTTTGGTCCGTTGGAGGGCTGTCTGACCGATTTCAGGCATTTAAGGGGAGGCGAAAGCGGACAATAAGGCAAATTCACGGTGACAGCCGTGACCTCCGGCTCTGATTTGACATTTGGCCCGGCCTCCAAACTTTGCCGTGACAATCGACGGACGGCATCTCCCGGATCACAGGCACAGGATTAAAAGTGGAATAACCGCAGTTTATAAAAGGCTGACAAGCGTTAAATCAGGATTCATCAACAGTGACCCCGTTGATTAAAAGAGTAATTGAAATGGCATAAACAGTATAAGAGGCTTGAGCGACCCGGAATGGAGCCGGCGGCATAAAAGGATATACCGGCGTGGTCAGAATAAAGAAAGCAGAGGCCGTATGACAGCCCCTGCAATCGTCTTATGATTATGGATATTAAGCCGCTTCCTCGTTGCTTTCATCTTCGGAGGTTTCGTTTGCCTCCGCAGTCGGTTCCTCGTTTTTAGGCATGAGAGCCGCCTTTCTTTCCTCTATGCGCTGATGGCGTTTCTCATAGACCTCGTTGTAGCCTTTCTCAATCTCGGCAAGCTGTTCGGGCATGTGCTTCTTTGCGAAGCCGAGCAGCAGTTTTGCAACCGTATTGCTCCCGAAAGCCTCCTTGAAATTGGCTATAAGATAATCCCTGCGGATTACAGCCTTTGTCTTGGCGTTGAGATTGCTGACTATCTCCATTTTTTCATCATCGGAAAGACAGCCTGCCTGCTTCTCGGCAAGTCCCACAGCCGAGAAATGTTCCTTTCGGAGCGATGAAAGCATGAAATAATACACCATTCTTTCCTCGTCCTGTCCGAACTTGGTCTCGGTCATGTCGGCCTCAAGGATTTGCTTCTTGGTGTCAGCCACCGTTTTCTCCACGGCGATTTCCTTGTTGCGCATGTCCTGTTTCTCAAGTTTCTCTATGGGGTCGTCCGCCTTGTTGTCTGCAGTGCCGTTCCCGGAAGCCTCGGACGGCTTCATCGCATATCCTATGCTTATGTCATTTTTTTCAATGACAATATAGACAGTGATTTCTCCGTTTTCTGCCCTGGCATTGACATCTTCCACGGCATCGTTATACTCGGAAAGGTCTTGTTCATACTCCGAATGAGCCTCGGCGAAGTCTTCGGGAGTGGCGTATTCCTCCGCAGTCGGTTCCTGCGGCATTGCAGGGTACGGCTGAATGTATGTGTTTGGAGTTTCAATCTCATGTCCCATAGCCGAAAGACGCTCAACCGCCGCCTCGTTTGTGCCAAATCGCCCTTGTCGTAAAGGGTAGGCAGGATATAGGGCTATCATATCCACCGCCTTGTCAACGAGATACGATGTGTTCATATCCTCAAGGCATTTGCGGTTGGTGCATTTTCCACAAGTTCCCTCGCAGAAAAGCA
>ERZ1673743.1573-NODE-1573-length-24132-cov-17.086722_pt1 | contig 24132 bp, 18 predicted proteins | sample MGYA00580197_ERZ1673743 | MGnify/ENA primary metagenome ERZ1673743 (study PRJEB41218, sample SAMN15661795) | gut metagenome | host: Homo sapiens | place: Canada: London | collected 2015-08-20/2019-03-30 | study: EMG produced TPA metagenomics assembly of... | reverse complement strand
CGAGCCTGCGCATATGGACAGCAGGCTTTCCAGCCTGCGCATATGGACAGCAGGCTTTCCGGCCTGCGCCTATGGACAGCAGGCGCTCCGAGCCTGCGCATATGGAAAGCAGGCTTTCCAGCCTGCGCATATGGAAAGCAGGCGCTCCGAGCCTGCGCATATGGACAGCAGGCTTTCCAGCCTGCGCATATGGACAGCAGGCGCTCCGAGCCTGCGCATATGGAAAGCAGGCTTTCCAGTCTGCGCCAAACCCATCCCTCGGGGTCGGCCCGCAACGTGCCGTCCCCGGCTTTTAACAATAAAGGCCTCCGCCCGTCCGGGCGGAAGCCTTTATTGTTTCTGGCATAAAGAGCCGTCTTACTTGACGCGACGCTCTTTGATACGAGCCTTTTTGCCGGTGAGTGCGCGCAGGTAGTAAAGCTTTGCGCGACGTACCTTACCGTACTTGTTGACGGTGATCGAATCGATGAACGGCGATTCGATCGGGAAAATACGCTCGACACCGATGTTGTCGCTCATCTTGCGCACGGTGAAGCGCTTCTTCGCGCCTTCGCCCGAGATGCGGATTACGACACCGCGGTACTGCTGAATACGTTCCTTGTTACCCTCTTTGATGCGGTAAGCCACCGTGATGGTGTCGCCGGGGCCGAAGTCGGGATGCTGCTTGCCGGTGGCAAATGCTTCTTCGGCAACTTTAATCAGGTCCATTGTAAATTGATATTTAGAATGTTAAATAATTGCGCAATATTCGCGAGCTACGTGTCTGCGCCAGAGATTACGCCTTTTCGGCCGCAAAGTTAACACTTTTTCGGCTAACTCACAACTGTTTCGCCTCAAAATTTCTCTAAAATAATTCAGCTGATCCGGCTCCAGTCGGCCGTGCGGCTGACAGCGTCGGCCAACGCACGGGCAAACCCCGCATTTTCCGCCGCCCTCAGCTCCGGGTCGGTGTCGAGCAGCTTCTCCGCCGCCGTCCGCGCCATCTGTATGATCTGGCCGTCGGTGGACGGATTGGCGATTTTCAGGTCGAAGGGGATGCCGCTCTGCATCGTGCCCTCGATGTCGCCCGGCCCGCGCAGCCGCATGTCCGCCTCAGCTATGACGAAGCCGTCCGTCGTCGACGTCATGATCTCCAGCCGCTCACGCGTCTCCTTGGCGATCTTGTACTTGGTCATCAGTATGCAGTACGAGCGGTCGGCTCCTCGCCCTACGCGCCCGCGCAGCTGGTGCAGCTGCGACAGCCCGAACCGCTCGGCGTTCTCAATGACCATCGTCGTGGCGTTCGGCACGTTCACGCCCACTTCGATGACCGTGGTCGCTACGAGTATCTGCGCGTCGCCCGATGCGAACAGACCCATCTGATAGTCCTTCTCTGCCGGTTTCATCCGCCCGTGCACGAATGCCACGCGGTAGTGGCTGAATATCTCGCATATCTGCTCGTAGCCTTCTGTGAGCGATTTCAGCTCGAGCTTGTCGTTCTCGTCGATCAGCGGATATACTATGTAGGCCTGACGCCCCTCGCGCAGCTGCGCCCCGATGCCGCGGTACACCTGGTCGCGCTGCTCGTCGTACCGCAGCAGCGTCGTCACCGGCTTGCGACCGGGCGGCAGCTCGTCTATCACCGACACGTCCAGATCGCCGTATACGGTCATCGCCAGAGTGCGCGGTATCGGAGTCGCCGTCATCACCAGCACATGCGGCGGTATCCGGCTCTTCTGCCACAGCCGCGCCCGCTGGGCCACCCCGAAGCGGTGCTGCTCGTCGATCACAGCCAGGCCGAGGTTTGCGAACTTTACGTCATCCTCTATCACCGCATGCGTGCCGACAAGGATGTGCAGCGAGCCGTCGGCAAGCTGTTCGTGAATCTCGCGGCGCTCGGCCGCGCGGGTCGACCCCGTCAGGAGCCTCACGTTGATGCCTATTTTCGCCACCAGCCCGCGCAGTGTCTCGTAGTGCTGGGCGGCGAGTATCTCGGTCGGAGCCATCAGGCAGCCCTGGTAGCCGTTGTCGAGCGCCAGCAGCATTGCCATCAGCGCCACGAGCGTCTTCCCCGACCCTACGTCCCCCTGCACCAGCCGGTTCATCTGGCGCCCCGTGTTCACGTCGGCGCGGATCTCCTTCACCACTCGCTTCTGGGCGCCTGTGAGTTCAAATGGCAGGCACTGGCTGTAGAAGGCGTTGAAGAACCGGCCGACCCGCCCGAAGCGGTACCCGGCCGACTGCTGCCGGCGCCGTCGGTTGCGCCGCAGCATGTCGGTCTGGATGTAGAACAGCTCCTCGAACTTCATGCGCTCGCGCGCCTTCTGAAGCTCGGCGGCCGACGTCGGCCGGTGTAGCTCGCGGATGGCGCGGTCGAGCGGCATCAGGTTCAGGGCCGCCATGGTCGACGGCGGTAGCGTCTCGCGCAGCTGAGGCAACGTGTCCAGCACTCCGCCGATCCACTGGAAGAAGTTGCGCGACGTGATGTTGCGGTTGCGCAGCGTCTCGGTCAGCGGATACACACCGCGCATGCCCAGCTGTTCCATCGCCTTCTGGCTCGTGTCTACCTCCGGATGGGTCATCGACCAGTGCCCGTTGAACACGGTCGGCTTGCCGAACAGTATGTAGTCGGTCGTGGTGTTGAGCGTCTGGCGGATGGTCTTGATCGACCGGAACCACACTACCTCGAGCGAGCCTGTTCCGTCAGTGAATACTCCGACCAGACGCATTTTGGCGCCCTCCCCCGCTACGCTGAAGCCTACGAAGCGACCCTTCAGCTGTACGGAGCCGATCTCTGAGGTCAGATCGCGGATGCTGTAGATCGACGTTCGGTCGATGTAGTTGGTCGGGAAGTGGTGCAGCAGATCGTAGACCGACCGGATGCCGAGCTGCTTCGCCAGCAGATCGGCGCGCGCGGGACCTATACCCTTTACGTACTTTATATCTTTATGCCTCAGAGAGATCATACGGAGCCGTACGCCAGCAGAGCCTCGGCTATGGCTATGTCGGCCGGATTGGTAATCTTCATGTTGACGGCCGAGCCGTCCACAAGCACGAAATTGCGGAATCCTGCGGCCTCCATCACCGACGCATCGTCGGTGAACGTGCCTGCGCCCGTCCGCGCGTAAGCCTCGGCAAGGAGCGATGCCCTGAAGGCCTGCGGCGTCTGTACGGCCCGCAGTCGTGACCGGTCTACGGCCTCGGACACCAGGCCGCTCACATCCCGGATCGAATCGGTGACCGGCACCGCAGGGAGCGCCCCGTCTATGGTATTGTCGTCGAACGCGGCGGCAAGAGCCCTGATCATGCCGAGCGGCGGATATGGCCGCGCTCCGTCATGCACCATCACTATGTCGTCAAGGCCCGGGCTGAGCGTGACGACTGCGTTGCCTACCGACTCCGTGCGCGTTGCGCCACCGGTCACTACCCTGGGCGAGTCGAAATGGTGCAGATTGCACAGGTAGTTCCACCGCTCCGTCTGATCGGCCGACACCACTATGATGTGGTCGGCTTCGGGCAACGCGGCCCGCAGGCTGTCGATTGCACGCATCACGACCGGGCGCCCCTCGATCTGACAGAACTGCTTGGGCAGCGGACCGCCGAATCGGCTTCCGCTGCCTGCAGCTACTGTTATAAAGGTGATTTTCCTCTTATCCGTCATTTACCAGGCGAAAATGGGATATTCCGTCATCATGGCGTTGACCTTGGCGCGCACGCGCTCGATGTTGGACTGATCCTCCGGCGCGGCAAGCACGCAGTCGATCAGCTCGACGATCTCGCCCATCATCGGCTCCTTGGCGCCGCGGGTGGTGATGGCCGGCGTACCAAGACGGATGCCCGAAGTCTGGAACGGCGAGCGCGAGTCAAACGGCACCATATTCTTGTTGGCCGTTATGTCGGCGTCGACGAGCACCTTCTCGGCAACCTTGCCGGTCAGATCGGGGAATTTCGACCGCAGGTCGACAAGTATGCAGTGGTTGTCCGTTCCGCCCGATACCACGTCGTACCCCTTGTCGAGCAGCGCGGCGGCCATTGCGCGCGCATTGGAGCGCACCTGCTCCTGGTAAACCTTGAACGACGGATCCAGCGCCTCGCCGAAGGCCACCGCCTTACCCGCTATCACGTGCTCGAGCGGACCGCCCTGCACGCCGGGGAACACGGCCGAGTCCAGCAGCGCCGACATCATCTTCACCTGTCCCTTCGGCGTGGTCTTGCCCCACGGATTCTCGAAGTCCTTGCCCATCAGTATGATGCCGCCGCGCGGACCGCGCAGGGTCTTGTGGGTCGTGGACGTGACGATATGCGCGTATTTCAGAGGATTGTCGAGCAGCCCGGCGGCGATAAGGCCTGCCGGATGGGCCATGTCGATCATCAGTATGGCGCCGACGGCGTCGGCTATCGCACGCATGCGGGCATAGTCCCACTCGCGCGAGTAGGCACTCGCGCCGCCCACTATCAGCTTGGGCTTCACGCGCAGGGCCGTCTCTTCCATCTGGTCGTAGTCCACCAGGCCGGTCTCGCGGTCTACGTTATATTCGACTGCGTTGAACACCAGGCCCGAGAAGTTGACCGGGCTGCCGTGGCTCAGGTGGCCGCCGTGGCTCAGGTTCAGCCCCATGAAGGTGTCGCCCGGTTTCATGCAGGCCATGAACACGGCCATGTTGGCCTGGGCGCCCGAGTGGGGCTGCACGTTGGCATATTCGGCGCCGAACAGTTTCTTCACTCGGTCGCGGGCCAGGACCTCGACCATGTCAACTACCCCGCAGCCGCCGTAATAGCGGTGGCCCGGGTAGCCTTCGGCATATTTGTTGGTCAGGCACGAGCCCATGGCGCGCATGACGTCGTCGCTGACAAAGTTTTCCGAGGCGATCAGTTCGATGCCCTTGAGCTGACGCTGGTGCTCGAGCTCGATGAGTTCAAATAATCTGCTATCCTTTTCCATTGTAGATATTGATGTGGATATTTACTTTTGTTTTATTTCTTTTTACGGACTGAGAAGCCGAAGTGCCCCAGGTATTCGCCCTGACCGAAGTAGCCGCCGTGGTTGTAGCTCAGCAGTCCGGCCCGCTCGAGCTCGAACTTTCCCGTTGACCCGTCGATGAGTGATTCGTCGGCCAGCACATTCACCACATCGGCCACGAACATGTCGTGGCTCCCGAGCTTCACTATCTCGCGTACCCGGCATTCGATCGACAGCGGCGACTCGGCCACCGACGGGCAGCCCACGGCCACCCCGGGTTCGGGCGTGAGTCCCGCCAGAGCCCATTTGTCGCAGTCGCGGCCGGAGCGCACCCCGCACAGGTCGGTGGCTCGTGCCAGAGCGGCCGTGGTGAGGTTGACCGTGAACTCCATGCTTTCGCGTATCATGCCGTACGAGTAGCGCTCGGGCCGCAGCGATATGTAGAGCATCGGAGGATTGGTGCAAAGAGTGCCGGTCCACGCCACCGTGACGAGGTTGCTCCGCCCGTCGGCCGTCGCGCAGCTCACCAGCACGGCCGGCAGCGGGTTGAGCATCGTCCCTGGCTTCCAGCTTACTTTCATAGTATCTTGGCCTCGGCGCCGCTGACGGCGTGGTTGCAGTAGTGGCAGCGGATCACGACCGGCCCGCGGCTGATCACGTCGAAGCGCGTGTCCATCGGCTCGTTGTTGGTGATGCACTTGGGGTTGGTGCACGTGACTATACCGCGGATCGTGTCGGGCAGCGTCACGGGACGCTTCTCCACCACCTCGTAGTCGCGGATGATGTTGACCACGGCCTGCGGGGCGATCAGGGCGATGCGGTTGAGCGTATCGTCGTCGAAGAATGTGTCGGCCACCTTGATGATGCCCTTCGACCCTAGGCGTTTGCTCGCCAGGTTGCAGCCGATCGTGACGGCGTGCTCCGTATTCTCCAGGCCCAGGATGCGGACGGCCTTGAACACGGCGGCCGATGGTATGTGGTCTATCACTGTGCCGGCGCGCAGCGCTGCCACCGCGAGTTCTTTCTTGTCGTTTGTCATTTTTCTGTATTTTCGATGGGGTTGATACCGAGGGCGCGCGTGATGATGGCCTGCCGGGCATAGAGTCCGTTGCGGGCCTGTTCGAAATAGTAGGCCTTGGGGTTGTCGTCGACATCGCGGTCGATCTCGTTCACCCGAGGCAGCGGATGCAGGATGCGCAGATTGGGCCGCGCGTCGGCAAGCATCGAGTTGTGAAGCGTGTACAGATCCTTCACTCGCTTGTATTCCATCGGATCGGTGAAGCGCTCGCGCTGCACGCGCGTCATGTATATTATGTCGCTGGCCTTGATCACCTCGGGCGAGAAATCCTGCGTCTCGCTGTATTCGATACCCTCACGGTCGCAGAATTCCTTGTACTCGTCGGGCATCGCCAGTTCGGGCGACGACACGAAAATAAACCGCGGCTTGAAATACTTCATTGCCTGCAGCATCGAATGCACGGTGCGCCCGTACTTGAGATCGCCGACCAGGGCGATGGTCAGATTTTCGAGACGTCCCTGCGTCTTGTAGATCGAGTAGAGGTCCAGCATGGTCTGCGACGGATGCTGGTTGGCACCGTCCCCTGCGTTGATGACGGGCACGTCCGTGACTTCTGTCGCATACCGCGCCGCGCCCTCCAGATGATGGCGCATGACGATCAGATCGGCGTAATTCGACACCATCTTGATCGTATCCTTGAGCGATTCGCCCTTCGACGACGACGAGGTACCCGGATCGGAGAAACCTATGACACGGCCACCCAGGCGGTTGACGGCTGTCTCGAAACTCAGGCGCGTGCGTGTCGAAGGCTCGAAGAACAGAGTGGCCACGACGCGGCCGTCAAGAATCTTGCTGTTCGGGTGCGACTCGAAGTACGCTGCACGCCGGAGCAGATCGAGAATCTCCTCTCGCGATATATCGTCGATTGATACAAGGCTGTTGTGATTCATCTCTTTGTATTGTAAAATTAATATTTATGTCTGCGGATATTGAAAAAAGGGCGGGGACAGCCCCGCCCTGATGTATCAGAGTTTCTTTATCGACCGTACGCGGTGCATGGCCGTCTTGTCCTCCGGATTGTCGCTTCCGGAGCCCATGTGTATCGCCCAGGCCAGGTCGCTGGTGTTGCCGCAGCCCCAGTAGATCGAACCCAGCGACACCGGATCGCCCCCTGCGGCACGCAACGTGGCGTTCAGCTTGCTGGCGTTGCGCGTGATGGCGTCGCGGTACTGCGAGAGCATCAGATTCATCTCGCCGTAGCTCGATTCGGCATCGTACCACGACATCGTACCGTGCTCGTAGAGCGACACTATGATCGGGCCGTCCGAGCTGCTGAGCACTACGCCGAGCACGTTATATTCATTCTGGTCCACACCCGTGAGCGTGTTCCATTCGTCCTTCGAGAAATACAGACGCCGACCGTTGAGATTGGTGGCTATGTCCAGGTTGCGGTAGCTCGTGCGTCCGGTCGCCTTGCCGCCCGGCGCCGGCTGCTCGTTGGCGGTTGCGGCTGGCTCGGCCGGAGCTTTCACCGGCTCTTCGACTGCATACTCCGTCGAGTCGTACACTACGACTTCTTCCTCCGTGGCGGCCGTCGTATCATCCTCGTCGATTTCGGGCAGTGCGTCCTCGTCCTCATCGTCGGCCTTGGCCTCCGACTGCTGCGGCCGGCTATCGCCGAGCCAGAAGTACAGACCGGTGCCCAAGCCGAGCACTGCGGCTGTAATGGCTATCCACAGCCATGCCTTGCCCGACTTTTTCTTCTTTTTTTCCCGGCTGTCATCCGACATGATGACGGTGCCGTCATCGCCCCCGTCGGCAATCGTCTCAAAGCCCGGATTATTATCCGCAGGCCCCCCGGGGATGCCTCCGCCGGCCGCCAGCGGCGTCGTCTTCGAGGCGTCGAAGCCCCCGTCGCCGCCGTCGCCGCCCGCAGGGGCTGCGATCGGGTTCGACACCCGGCGCTGCGTGGCGCGCGTGTTCGGCACCTCGACATCCGCTCCGTCAAACACCTCCGCTATGAACCGCGAGGCGTCCGGAGTGCGATTGGTGGCGAACGATGCCATGGCATGCTTCAGCGCCTCTATCATATGAGGCGACGCCAGCCCCCCGAGATCCTCCGCCAGCGTCTGCACCGGGCCCGTGGCCGCCTCGGCCGGAGCGTGGCCCGTCAGGCAGTGGTATACCGTGGCCGCCAGCGCGTAGACATCCGACTGCGGCGAGAACGTCGTCAGGCCGCTGTACTGCTCGATGGGCGAATAGCCCGCCGAAAAGCCGCCTCCGGCCATCATCGACGTGGCGTTGCCGTGGCTGTCGTAGTGCTTCGACAGGCCGAAGTCGATCAGCACCGGCCGCGGAACGCCGTCGGCGCCCCGGTGTATGATGATGTTCGACGGCTTTATGTCGTAGTGTGTCAGATTGTTGCTGTGAAGCAGCGCTACTGCCTCCGCGATCGGCCGCATGAAGTATACGGTCTGCTCTTCGGTCAGCGCGCCGTTGCTCTTGATGAAGTCCTCGAGAGTCTCCCCCTCCAGATACTCCATCACGTAATAGGCCGTGTTGTTGGCCTCGAACACCTCGTTGATGTTGACGATATTCGGATGTTTCAATCCGTTCGACTGCAGGCGTGTCGCCTCCTTGACAAACGAGTCGAGCGAATTGCGCACGTCCTCCGCCACCGGCTCCGAGAAGTAGACCTGCTGCGTGCTGCCGTCGCGCGAGCACAGCGACCCGATGAAGTGCTCCTTAAGCGCAAACCGCGCCGTCACCTTGATGTTGTCGACCATCACGTCGCCTTCGACAAGATATGTGATGCCGAAGCCTCCGTGACCGAGCGTCTTGATCACCTTGTAGCTTCGCTTGGGACCGGCGACCACCGTGCCGGGCTGTAGTGCTGTATTTTCGTTGCTCATGGATAATGATTGTTTGCGCAAAGTTAGTAATTCTTTTTCATTTATCCCAACATCCCGCCCCCCGATTTTTCAAAAAATCGGGGGCGGACTTGGCTGCAAGCGGATTTTTCCGTAATTTTGCCTCAGAATGACTTTAACCCCCCATCATGGAAAAACGCCTGATAGAATGCGTGCCCAATTTCAGCGAGGGCCGCGACCGCGCCGTCATCGACGCAATCACCGACTCGATAAAATCAGTTGAAAACATCAGCCTGCTCGACGTCGACCCCGGCGAGGCCACCAACCGCACCGTCGTCACCTTCGTAGGCGAGCCCGAAGCAGTGGTCGAGGCCGCCTTCCGCGGCATACGCCGCGCCGCCGAGCTCATCGACATGCGCGGCCACCACGGTGCCCATCCGCGCATGGGCGCCACCGACGTGTGCCCGCTGATCCCCGTGAGCGGCATCACCCTCGAGGAGTGCGCCGAGCTGGCCCGCGGCCTGGCACGCCGAGTCGCCGACGAGCTCGGCATCCCCACATACTGCTACGAGTCATCGGCCTTCCGCCCCGAGCGCAAAAACCTGGCCGTATGCCGCGCCGGCGAGTACGAGGCCCTGCCCGACAAGATGGGCGATCCGGAGAAGGGTCCCGACTTCGGCGACCGGCCCTTCGACGAGGCCGCCGCACGCACCGGCGCCACCACCATCGGAGCCCGCGACTTCCTCATCGCCGTCAACTTCAACCTCAACACCACCTCGACCCGCCGCGCCAACGCCATAGCATTCGACGTCCGCGAGAAGGGGCGCCCCGTGCGCGAGGGCGGCAAGGTCACCGGCCGCCCGCTCAAGGACGCCCACGGCAACACCATCATGCAGCCCGGCACGCTCCGGGGCACCAAGGCCATAGGCTGGTATATCGACGAGTACGGCATTGCCCAGGTGTCGATGAACATCACCGACATGGCTCAGACGCCGCTCCACGTGGCCTTCGACGAGGTCACCCGCGCAGCAGCCGCACGCGGCATCCGCGTGACGGGCGCCGAGATCGTAGGCCTCGTGCCCAAGCGCGCCCTCACCGACGCCGGCAGGTACTACCTGGCCCGCCAGCAGCGCTCGGCCGGCCTGCCCGAATCGGAAATCATCCGCATCGCCATTAAGTCCATGGGGCTCGACGAGCTCCGGCCATTCGATCCGAAGGAGAAGGTCATCGAATATATGGTCGGCGGGAGCGAAACTGACAAGAAACGCCTGACCGGCATGACACTCAGCGCATTCGCCGACGAGACGGCCTCCGAATCGCCCGCACCAGGCGGCGGCTCCGTGGCGGCCTACATGGGCACCCTCGCGGCAGCCCTCGGCACCATGGTGGCCAACCTCTCGGCCCACAAGGCCGGATGGGATGACCGCTGGAAGGAATTCTCGGACTACGCCGTCGAAGGGCGCCGCCTGCTCGACTCGCTCACCGCCCTGGTCGACGAGGACACGGCCGCATTCGGCCGCATCATGGCCGCGATCGGCATGCCGAAGTCGACCGACCAGGAGAAGCAGGCCCGCGCCGAGGCGCTCGAGGCAGCCACGCTCTACGCCACCGAGGTGCCCCTGCGCACGATGCGCACGGCATTCGACACATTCTGGCTGCTCGAGCGGATGGCCTCCGAAGGCAACCCGGCATCCGTATCCGATGCCGGCGTGGGCGCCATTGCCGCCGAAGCCGCCGTGGCCGGTGCCTATCTCAATGTGAAAATCAATGCCGCAGGCCTCGCCGACCGCGCAGTCGCCGACAGGATACTCGCCCAAGCCGCCGACATAGCCGCGCAGGCTGCAAAGCGGCGCGCCGACATTGTCGCAATAGCCGACGAAGTGATAGCCAAACAGTCGCATTAAACCACTCAGACCTTATAACTCCCAGACAATGACTCTCGAAGAATTTCGCCGCGACATCTGCGCCGGCATCCCCGAAATACTCCCCCCGCCGCCGGGTCCCCGCGACGAGTCGGTGAACCATGCGCCCCGACGCAAGGACATACTGACCGACGAACAGAAAGAACTGGCCCTGCGCAACGCCCTGCGCTACTTCCCGCCTGAAAAGCACGCCGAGCTCGCCCCGGAATTCGCCCGCGAGCTCGCCGACTACGGCCGCATCTACATGTACCGCCTCCGCCCCGCCTACCCCATGCACGCCCGGCCCATCGGCGACTATCCGGCCCGCTCGCGCAGCGCCGCCGCCATCATGCTGATGATCCAGAACAACCTCGACCCGGCCGTGGCCCAGCATCCCCACGAGCTGATCACCTACGGCGGCAACGGAGCCGTGTTCCAGAACTGGGCCCAGTACCGCCTGGTCATGAAATATCTGAGCGAGATGACCGACAGCCAGACCCTGGTGATGTACTCGGGCCATCCGCTCGGCCTCTTCCCCTCGCATCCGGGCGCTCCGCGCGTGGTGGTCACCAACGGCATGGTCATACCCAACTACTCCAAGCCCGACGACTGGGAGCGGCTCAATGCGCTCGGAGTGTCGCAGTACGGACAGATGACCGCCGGATCATATATGTATATCGGTCCGCAGGGCATCGTCCACGGCACCACCATCACCGTGCTCAACGCCGCCCGCGCACTGCGCGGCTCCGACGACATCGCCGGCATGCTGTTCGTCACCGCGGGACTGGGCGGCATGTCGGGCGCTCAGCCCAAGGCCGCCAAGATCTCGGGCGTCGTAAGCATCACGGCCGAAATCAACCCTGCCGCAGTCGAGAAGCGCTACTCGCAGGGATGGGTCGACGAGATCCACCACGACGTCGACGAGGTCATCGACCGCGCTCTCGAAGCTCAGAAAGCCCGCGAGACCGTCTCGCTGGCCTATTGCGGCAATGTGGTCGACCTGTGGGAACGCCTCGCCGAACGCGGCGTCCGGGTCGACCTGGGCAGCGACCAGACGTCGCTCCACAATCCCTGGGCCGGTGGCTACTATCCGGCCGGACTGACTTACGAAGAGTCGCTGGCGCTGATGGCCGACGATCCGGCCCGCTTCCGCGAAGCCGTGCAGGCGTCGCTGCGCCGCCACGTCGCCGCCGTCAACCGGCTCGCCGCCGACGGCATGTACTTCTTCGACTACGGCAACGCCTTCCTGCTCGAATCGTCGCGCGCCGGCGCCGACATCCTCAAGGATGACGGTTCGTTCCGCTATCCGTCGTACGTGCAGGCCATCATGGGGCCGCGCTTCTTCGACTACGGCTTCGGTCCCTTCCGCTGGGTGTGCACCTCGGGCAAGCCCGAAGACCTGGAGGTCACCGACCGCATCGCCGCCGGAGTGCTGGCCGAACTGCTCACGACCGCGCCCGACGACATCCGCGGCCAGCTCGCCGACAACCTCCACTGGATCCGCGAGGCCGGGCGCAACCACCTTGTCGTAGGCTCGCAGGCCCGCATCCTCTACGCCGACGCCGAAGGCCGCACCCGCATAGCCCTGGCGTTCAACGACGCCATACGCCGAGGCGAGATCTCGGCGCCGGTGGTCCTCGGCCGCGACCACCACGACGTGTCGGGCACCGACTCGCCCTACCGCGAGACCTCAAACATAACCGACGGCTCGCAATTCTGCGCCGACATGGCCGTGCAGAACGTCATCGGCGACGCCTTCCGCGGCGCCACCTGGGTGTCGATCCACAACGGCGGCGGCGTAGGCTGGGGCGAGGTCATCAACGGCGGCTTCGGCATGGTCATCGACGGCTCCGACGAAGCCGACCGCCGCATCCGCGAGATGCTCTTCTGGGACGTCAACAACGGCATCGCGCGCCGCTCGTGGGCCCGCAACAAGGGCGCCGTCGACGCCATTCGCCGCCAGATGGCCGCCACACCCGAGCTCAAGGTCACCGTCCCCTACTTCGCCGACGACGAAATCATCAGGAAATCGCTTAAACACTGAAATCATGATCCACTACATATCAGCCGAACGCCTCACCATCGACCGTGTGGCCGAAATCATCGACAATAACTACACACTCGCACTGAGCGACGACGCCGTTCGCCGAATCACCGCCTGCCGCGAGTATCTCGACCGTAAGATGGAGACCGCCACGGAGCCCATCTACGGCATCACCACCGGCTTCGGCTCGCTCTGCAACATCTCCATCGACAAGGACCAGCTGGCCACGCTGCAGCGCAACCTCGTAATGTCGCACGCCTGCAGCATCGGCGACCGCGTGCCCCGCGAGATCGTCAGGCTGATGCTGCTGCTCAAGATCCAGTCGCTCAGCTACGGCTACTCGGGCGTGCAGCTCGCCACGGTGCAGCGCCTGATCGACTTCTTCAACCTCGGCGTCTATCCGCGCGTGTGCCACCAGGGCTCGCTCGGCGCCTCGGGCGACCTGTCGCCGCTGGCGTGCCTGAGCCTGCCCCTGCTGGGCCTGGGCGACGTCGAATACAAGGGCGTGACGCGCCCCGCCGCCGAAGTCCTTGCCGAGCTCGGCCTCGAACCGATCGAACTGCAGTCGAAGGAGGGCCTGGCGCTGCTCAACGGCACCCAGTTCATGAGCGCCTACGGCACGTGGGCCGTGATCCGCGCCCGCCGCATCAGCCGGCTGGCCGACAAGATCGCCGCCCTGTCGCTCGACGCCTTCGACGGCCGCATCGAGCCGTTCTGCGACCCGGTCAACGTGGTCCGCAACCACCGCGGCCAGATCGAGACCGCCCGGCGCGTGCGCGCGTGGCTCGAAGGCAGCGAGATCATAGCGCAGCCCAAGGCCCACGTGCAGGATCCCTACTCGTTCCGCTGCGTGCCGCAGGTCCACGGCGCCGCCAAGGACACCATCGACTATGTCGGAGCCGTCATGGAGGACGAGATCAACGCGCCGACCGACAATCCGACCGTCTTCCCCGACCTGGACATGATCGTGTCGGCCGGCAACTTCCACGGCGAGCCGATAGCCCTGCCGATGGATTTCCTCGCCATCGCCCTGGCCGAACTCGGCAACATCTCCGAACGCCGCGTCTACTGCCTCATCTCGGGCAAGCGCAACCTGCCGTCGTTCCTCGTCGCCAAACCCGGCCTCAACAGCGGCTTCATGATCCCGCAGTATGCCGCCGCGTCTATCGTAAGCCAGTCCAAGGGGCTGTGCTGGCCGGCGAGCTGCGATTCGATCCCGTCGTCGCAGGGTCAGGAAGACCATGTGTCGATGGGCGCCAACGCCGCCACCAAGCTCCACACCGTCGTCGGCAATACCCTTAAGGTGCTCGCCATCGAGCTGTTCAACGCCGCCCAGGCGCTCGAATTCCGCCGTCCGCTCAAAACGTCGCCCGAACTCGAGAAATGGGTAGCCGAATACCGCCGCCACGTGCCGTTCGTGGTCAACGACACCGTGATGTACCCGCTTATCGAGAAATCCATTGAATTCATCGCCGATGGCTCAGCTGCTGATTAAAAACATAGGGCTGCTGCGCGGCATCCTCGACCAAGGTGTCGGCCGCCTGCGCGGCACCGAAATGGACCGCGTCGGGCAACTGGCCGATGCCTGGCTGGCCACCGAGGGAGGCCTGATCGACGCATTCGGCCCGATGGCCTCCTGCCCCGCCGACGACGGCTTCGCGCGCGTCATCGGCGCCCGCCGCGCCATCGTCACGCCCACCTTCTGCGACTCCCACACACATATAGTATATGCGGGCAGCCGCCAGGGCGAGTTTCTCGACAAGATCAACGGTCTGACCTACGAAGAGATAGCGAAGCGGGGCGGCGGAATCCTCAACTCGGCCGACCGCCTGGCCGTCACCTCCGACGACGAGCTATACGCCGACGCGCGCCGCCGCATCCTACAGGCCGCCGCCACGGGTACGGGGGCCATCGAGATCAAGACCGGCTACGGGCTCACGCTCGAGGCCGAGCTGAAGATGCTGCGCGTTATCGACCGCCTGCGCCGCGACCTGCCGCAGATCGGGATCCGCGCGACTTTCCTCGGCGCCCACGCCGTGGGCCGCGCTTTCGCCGGCCGCACCCAGGACTATGTCGACCACATCGTGCGCGACATGCTCCCGGCGGTTGCCGCCACGGGGCAGGCCGACTTCGTCGACGTGTTCTGCGACACCGGCTTCTTCTCGCCCGGGCAGACCGCGCAGATCCTGACGGCAGCCGCCGCATACGGCCTGCGACCCAAGATTCACGCCGACGAGCTCGCCCGCTCGGGCGGAGTCGAGACCGGCATAGCCCACGGCGCCCTTTCGGTCGACCATCTCGAGCGGATGGACGACGCCCAGATTGCCGCCCTGGCCGCATCCGACACCGTCGCGACGATGCTGCCCGGGGCCTCGTTCTTCCTGGGGATGCCCTACGCTCCGGCCCGCAAGGCCATCGACAGCGGCTGCTGCGTGGCCCTGGCCTCGGACTGGAATCCCGGCTCGTCGCCTTCGGGCTCGATGGCGTTCGTGATGTCGCTGGGATGCATCAAAATGAAGCTGACACCCGACCGCGCCTTCAACGCCGTGACCGTCAACGCCGCCGCCGCCATGGACGTCGCCTCGACGCACGGCTCCGTCACCGTCGGCAAAGCCGCGTCGCTGATCATCTACAAGCCCTACGTACCCGACGCAGCCTACATTCCCTACGCCTACACCGAGCCCCTGATCGCCACCGTCGTCCTCCGCGGCGAAGAACTGCAATAAAAACTATTTAAACAGATGCAAAATCCTCCATTCACGGTTTCAGCCGAAGCGATCAACAGGATAGCTGAAATTACAGCTCTGCTTGAGCGCCACAATATAGCTGTCGAAAGCGAGGAAAGTCTGACGCTTCGCAAAGCGAACCGCATCAAGACCATCCACTCGTCGCTCGCAATCGAGGGCAACACTTTAACCGAGGATGAAGTAACTGATATCATCAACGGCAAACAGGTTGTAGCTCCGATACGCCAGATCCAGGAAGTCAGAAACGCCATCCGCGTCTATGACATATATTCCAGTCTAAATCCTTTTTCAGAAAAGGATTTAATGAAAGCCCACAGCATCATGATGGAAGCCCTGGCCGACGATGCGGGCCGCTACCGCCGTGGAGGAGTCGGAGTTTTCGGCGAGTCGGGTGTCGTACATATAGCGCCGCCGGCACAGCGTGTGCCTGAACTGATGACGGACTTATTTTCATGGCTCAAAAGGTCGAAGGATCATCTGCTGATACGTTCATGCGTATTCCACTACGAATTTGAGTTCATTCATCCTTTCTCCGACGGGAACGGACGCACGGGGCGCCTCTGGCAATCCCTTATACTCGGACGGCTTAATCCGATTTTTGAGCATCTTCCGGTAGAGAATATGGTATATGCCAACCAAGAAGCATACTACGATGCCATAGCGGCCTCAAGCAAGGAAAGTCAGTCAGGGCCATTCATCGACTTCATGCTCAATGAAATACTGAAAGCACTTCAAAAGAATATCAAAGAAGAAGTACCCAATAAAGTACCCAATAAAGTACCCAATAAAGTACCCAATAAATCCGAACTTGACATACTGCGTCTTCTTACCGAAAATCCGGGTTACACACGCGCCGTTTTAGCCGAAAAGACGGGCTTAACCGATAACGGAGTTAAAAAGATAATCGCCAATATGAAAGAAGCGGGCTGGATAAAACGCCACGGCAGCAACAAATCAGGATATTGGTCGGTACTGTACAAACTTACCGATTAAGTCGCTATCATATATTGATGTAAATAAACTGCGGGAGTATTTTTCCGCGATGTCAATGTGCGCTGTTGAATGCTTGATGCGATCGGTCTTTACCGGATTCGGTGGGGGCGTGGGGCTGCGTGGGTCCCGGATGAATGCGATGCTATGCCATAATATTGGTAATTTAGAAAGGTATAATTTTGGTAGGAAGGTTGAATGTTGAGAGGTATTAGACTAAGTAGGATGCATGTGATTTTAGGGATTGATGTTTTTCGTTGGATTGAAATTGCTTTTCGTCAGTCAGACTGACGGGGGGCCGCGGGGGCACCTGAAGTGTGTTTGCTATGACATTAGATTAAGGTTTAGATGGTTAAATACTTAGGTTGATTGATTTTCGCCTGACAGATTAAGTAAAGATTGGTGATCGTGCGATCAACGCTGCAAAGTTACAACTAATATTTAATTTATGCAAGCGTATTTGATATTTTCCTTAAATTTTATTCTTCTGTAGATTTCTCAACATTTGTTGAGAGTCAAATGAAGAATTATGTTTAACTTTGCCGCCAGATAAACCAAAGCAACACTATCATGAAGTATATCATAACGTTACTTGTATCAATGGCCGGCTGTCTGAACATGTATTCCCAGACACCGGGCGACAGCCTGGTACAAGCTGCCGCTATAGTTGACGGTCTGTTCTTTGACAAATCCGTACCTACGAAATCACTTATTCCCGGAGGTTCGACAATGGCCGTATTGAAAGATCCGGATGGAGGAATGGTCATAGGTGTCTACTTACCCGAAGGATATGTCATGGAGGAATCAACGGTAGCCCGGGCCATTCCGGCCGAACGTGTCAAGCATGCCGACAAGCTCCTCCGCGACTATAACGGGCGCAAGCCACAGACTGTCGGAGTATATGAGGGAATCGGCGCTAAAGTGGGAGAACCGCTGGTAGAGTTTGAATATTCCGACATTGACGGGAATGTGTGGAATAACGGAAAACTCAAAGATAAGGTATACGTCATCAACATCTGGCAAAAGGAGTGCGGACCATGCAGACGAGAAATGCCGATACTCTCTGAATGGAAAGAAAAGTTTCCCGACGTGGTTTTCCTGTCGGCATCGCGACACAACAGGGAGGAAATCCTACCGGTCATTGCCCAACACCGGTTTACATGGACACATCTTCAGGAGGCATCTGATCTGGTGGCTCTGGTAGGGCAGGAAGGCTTTCCACTTACTATCGTGGTCGACAAGAATGGAATAGTGAGGTTTGCCAAAACAGGAGCCTCGGAAGAAAACCAGGCAGAGGCCGTTGCCGTAATCGAAGAGTTATCACATTAAGCGCCGTACCGTACTTAAGGGCCCACAACTTTAAAGAAGAGACATCGATCATGAAAAAAATTATATTGTCAGCCATACTGTCGGTCATATTCTTTTCGGCAAACGCAAGGGCCGACCTTTCCCGATTCAAGGGAGTCTGGAGCGCAGACAGCGCCGAGGCTGTCATCACTGATTCAATCTGTATATTCTACTGTCAGAATGGCAGTGTAATGGAAGCTGTTCTTGAGATTCCTACAGCCGGAGTATCAAACAGGACTGTCTTCACACAGGACGGAAGAGTCAGGTCGGTCGGCGATGATGCGCCTCTTGATATCACAGTTACAAATGAGGGCATCAACATTTCAGGGCACTCATTGAAAAGAGTCGAGGAGATCACGACCGTCAAGCCGTATGCACTGCCGCAATGCAATTCAAAATATGATGTAGGGAAATGCCTCCAGATGTGGCGTCTCGGCGCGGGATACAGTATATCAGACGAAATGATTTATTGTGAGATAAATACCAACCGACATATGTTTGTGTATATGGTGAGCCCGTCAATGACCTATATCCGCGCGGCAGCAACGCGGAACAACAATCACGGGACTCTGTTTTTTCAAAACATCCGCATGATGAAGAACAACAACACCAATGAGTACACCATGTACTTTCAGCCACACAACTATACCTTCACGCGTAACGATATAGAAATAGACAACAGCAAATTCCAGCCCAACAGCTGCACGTTCGACCCCGACGGCGGCATCTATTGGTCATTAATATCCTCAGAACCGGATTTGATCCTACTCAACGGATGCGGAGAAACGTATCAGGTAAAACGTCATGAGGTTGAATCAGACATGGAATATTTTGAATATATTCCATATTCGCGGGAGGAACTTCTACGATAAATTAGGGTACCCATAATCCGCATCATATGTATAGACTTCTTGCAATTAAACCGGCAAAATATGCAGGCCTGATTATTATCAGCATCATTTTCGGTGCGCTTAATATACAGGCCCAGTCTCACTTTAAATTATATAAAAGTGAGGGACACTTCTATTTTAACGGTCAAATGAATGAAACCCGTGTAGACAGCATACTTCTGGAGACGGGCTGCGGGTACATCATGTGCAATGAGGCATTCTTTGATGAGATAAGTAAAACAGTCGCTTTCGAGCCGGATTCCGTTGAATTCGCCCACGCTAAATCGTATCGGAAAGAGTATGCAGTTAAAAGTGTTCATCGAGGAAGAATCAATGTCGGCGATTTATATTACGAAGGCAAGATAATTGTTCTCGAAGGTTTTAATCATCTGCTTCTGCCGATTCATCTTCTGCGCTCTAACAACGATACGCAGGATATGCTGGTCCATCTTAATTTCGGAAAGCTTACAATGGACTTCATATCAAGCGATGAGATCGATCTGAGCAAAAAGAATTCGTTCGAAATCGTTGAGCTGCAGCCAAGACCTGTCATTGAAGTCCCAATAGAGATTGTAGATGAAAAGGGGACAACCGGGAAAATGACCGCGAGATTATATTTTGATCTGGGCTGCGCCAATTACGTATCGCTATTCGGACATAGTCAAAAAGTCGCTCGCTGGATTAAGGATACTCAATTCCGGATGATCACCACTTATCAGGCAAACGGCAGGAAATCGGGGAAAGGAATTCTCGCAAACAGCTGCTCTGTCGGAGAATTATATGCCAGAAATATACCTGTAAATATTTTGAACTGGTCAGTCAATGATATGGACGGACTGATCGGCCCTTCCTTTTTCGGCAAAAAAGATGTGTATCTAAGTCCGTCCGAAAAGCTGATTTATTACTGAGTATAGGGCCGTGCCGATTTAAAAGCAAAATACCGTAAGGGAGCTTCAAGGAATGATTTGCTGTTGGTGGGGTCGGGGATTTTTTGTAAATTTGCAAAAATTTTTCAAACAATCTGTCATTTCCACAAAATGAACGAATTACCCACCGTATACAATCCTTCGGAAGTAGAAGATAAATGGTATGCCTACTGGATGGAGCACAAGCTGTTCCATTCGACGCCCGATGCCCGCGAGCCTTACACGATAGTCATCCCGCCGCCAAACGTCACCGGCGTGCTGCACATGGGCCACATGCTCAACAATACTATTCAGGATATCCTCGTGCGTCGCGCACGTATGATGGGTAAGAACGCTCTGTGGGTGCCGGGCACGGACCATGCCTCGATATCGACCGAAACCAAGGTGATAGCGAAGCTGGCCGCCGAGGGCATCAAGAAGACTGATCTGACGCGCGAGCAGTTTCTGGAGCACGCCTGGGACTGGACGCGCAAGCACGGCGGCATCATCCTGCAGCAGCTGCGGAAGCTGGGCGCCTCGTGCGACTGGGACCGCACGGCGTTCACGATGGACGAGCCGCGCAACGAAGCCGTCACGAAGGTATTCTGTGACCTTTACGACAAGGGGCTGATCTACCGCGGCCTGCGCATGGTAAACTGGGACCCGAAAAACCTGACGGCGATCAGCGACGACGAGGTGTTCTTCGAGCAGGAACAGTCGAAGCTCTACTATCTGCGCTACTATCTGGCTGAAGGCGAGCCCGCACCGGCCGCAGCCGCCGAAGGCGAGGTCATCCACGTCGACGACAAGGGCCGCTACTATGCCGTTGTGGCCACGACGCGCCCTGAGACAATCATGGGCGACACGGCCATGTGCATCAATCCGAAGGATCCGAAGAACCGCTGGCTGAGCGGCCGCAAGGTGGTGGTGCCTCTGGTGAACCGCGTGATTCCGGTGATCGAGGACCGCTACGTAGACATAGAATTCGGCACGGGCTGTCTGAAAGTGACGCCGGCTCACGACAAGAACGACAACATGCTGGGCAAGACGCACAACCTGGAGGTGATCGACATATTTAACGACGACGCGACGATAGCGGAATGCGCAGGCATGTATGTAGGTATGGACCGCTTCGACTGCCGCAAGCAGATCGCCAAGGATCTCGCCGAGGCCGGGCTGATGGAGAAGGTAGAGGACTATGTCAACAACGTAGGTCTGTCGGAGCGCACGAAGGTGGCAATCGAGCCGCGCCTGTCGCTGCAGTGGTTCGTGAAGATGAAGCATTTCGCCGACATATCGCTGTCGCCGGTGCTGGACGACATCATCCGCTTCGTTCCGGAAAAATACAAGACGACGTACCGCAACTGGCTCGAGAATATCCAGGACTGGTGCATCTCGCGCCAGCTGTGGTGGGGCCACCGCATCCCGGCATATTACTATACCGATCCGACCGACGGCCGGGAGAAGATAGTTGTCGCCCCGACGCCGGAGGCCGCGCTGGCCAAGGCGCAGGCCAACGAAGGCTGCGCGGGACTGACGGGCGCCGACCTGCGCCGCGACGAAGGCGCGCTGGATACGTGGTTTTCGTCGTGGCTGTGGCCGATCACGCTGTTCGACGGCATCAACCATCCGGGCAACGAGGAAATCAACTATTACTATCCGACGGCCACGCTTGTCACGGGCCCCGACATAATCTTCTTCTGGGTGGCCCGCATGATCATGGCCGGATATGAATACGTAGGCAAAGAGCCGTTCAAGAACGTATATTTCACGGGTATCGTCCGCGACAATCTCGGCCGCAAGATGTCGAAGTCGCTGGGCAACTCGCCCGACCCGCTCGACCTGATCGAGAAATTCGGCGCCGACGGCGTCCGCATGGGCATGATGCTGGCCGCACCGGCCGGCAACGACATCATCTTCGACGAGCGCCTGTGCGAGCAAGGCCGCAACTTCTGCAACAAGATATGGAACGCCTTCCGCCTGCTCAAGAGCTGGACTGCGGACGGCGCCGCCAGTCAACCGCAGGTGGCGAAGCTCGCGATCGACTGGATGAACGCCCGCATCGACGCGACCGTAGAGGAAATCAACGACCTGTTCGACAAGTTCCGCCTCAACGAGGCTATCATGGCGATCTACCGCCTGTTCTGGGACGACTTCTCGTCGTGGTACCTCGAAATGATCAAGCCGGCCTACGGTGAGCCGGTCGATGAGACAACGATGAAGGCCACCACGGAATTCTTCGACAAGTTGCTGCGCATGCTGCATCCGTTCATGCCGTTCATCACCGAGGAGCTGTGGCAGCATCTGACGGAACGCCGCGAGGGCGAATCGATCATGTACGCCCAGATGCCGGTACCGGAGGCCGTCGACAGCTCGCTGCTCGACGACATCGCGCTCGCGAAGGAAATCATCACCAGCATCCGCGCCGTCCGCGCCAAGAAGAACATCCCGGCCCGCGAGTCGCTGACGCTGAATGTCATCGGCTCGGTTCCGGCCCGGGTAGCCGATATCGTCGCCAAGCTGGGCAACATAGGCGAGCTCAACATGGGCGCCAAGAAAGATGCGGCAGCAGCCTCGTTCCTGGTCGGCACGCTCGAGTTCAACATTCCGCTGGCGGCCGCTATCGATGTCGAAGCCGAGATCGCACGCCTCGACAAGGAAATCGACTACCTGCAGGGCTTCAAGGCGTCGATCGAAAAGAAACTTTCGAACGAGCGGTTCGTCAACAACGCCCCGGCAGCCGTCGTCGAAGGCGAGCGCAAGAAACTTGCGGACACTCTGACCAAGCTTCAGGCCAACATCGCCACGCGCGACGCACTAAAGCACTGATAAATACTCAAACGGCGTCCCCACAACCGAACCAAGTAGGCCGTGGGGGCGTTTTCATTTTATAATCCGGTCCTATGTCAACATTCAGCCCAGAAAACATCCTTCTTATAGGCTCTATCATACTCACGGTAGGCGTAATATTAGGCAAATCGATTTACCGCACAGGTCTGCCTCTGCTGCTTGTGTTCCTGCTCATAGGCATGGGCTTCGGTTGCGACGGCGTCGGCATACAGTTCGACGACATACACTCGGCGCAGTTGATAGGCATGATAGCGCTATGCATCATCCTCTACTCGGGCGGTCTGTCGACGAGCTTCAAGTCAATCAAACCCGTCATAGCTCCGGGCCTCGTACTCAGCACACTGGGCGTGCTGCTGACCACGCTGTTTACCGGTCTGTTCATCTTCTGGCTGTCGGGGATGCCGTGGACCAACATACATTTCGCGCTGATGCCGTCGATTCTGCTGGCAGCGACCATGTCATCGACGGATTCGGCTTCGGTGTTCGGCATTCTCGGCTCTCAGAAGGTGCATCTGAAGCACAATCTGAGACCACTGCTCGAGCTCGAGAGCGGCTCAAACGACCCTATGGCGTATATGCTCACCATCATACTGATCGAAGCCATACAGCTCGACACGACACTGTCGGCGGGAGCGATTCTCGGACAGCTCGGGCTGCAGTTCGGCGTCGGAACGGCGCTCGGTTTCCTCATGGGATACGGATCGCGCTGGCTTGTCAGCCTCTACCGACGCATCGGCAATCCGCGCGAGGACGCCGGACAGGCCACTGCCATGAGTTCGATCATACTGCTCGCATCGGTATTCTTCACATTTACCCTCACACAGGATCTCGGCGGCAACGGCTATCTGGCCGTCTATCTGTCGGGCATCGTCATAGGCAACTCGCCGATACCGCACCGGCGCGGCATCTCCAAATTCATGGATGCGATCACGTGGTGCGCGCAAATCGTGATGTTCCTAATCCTCGGGCTTCTTGTCAATCCTCACGAGATGCTATCGACCTCGGCGGTCGCAATCATCATAGCGCTGTTCATCATGACAGTCGGCCGCCCGGCAAGCGTATTCATTTCGCTGCTGCCGTTCCGCAAAATATCGCGTAAATCGAAGCTGTTCATCTCCTGGGTAGGACTCCGCGGCGCCGTGCCGATCATTTTTGCGACCTATCCGGTCGTAGCAAACGTCGAAGGCTCGTCGCAGATCTTCAATATCGTATTCTTCGTAACGCTTATATCTCTGCTGCTGCAGGGCACGTCTGTGATCAAATCAGCAAGGGCACTGAATCTTGTCGATAACGAAAGCCGCGACGACGAAGATTTCGGCATAGAGCTTAGCGACGAAAACACAAGTCAACTCGAGACCCTATATCTCACGGAACAACATCTGGCCACAGGGAACACACTGCGCGAGATGAATCTCCCGGCAGGCAGCCTTGTGATCATGATCAAGCGAAACGAACAGTACATTGTTCCCAACGGCAAGCGCAAGCTTCATGCCGGGGACGCACTGCTGATACTGAAGGAAGCAAAGGATTGCGAGAAGTAATCGCGACCTGATGGTGTGAAGCACTCCTTTACGGGGGGAGGGGTATAAACAGAGAGCGCCCCGGGGACTCGGTGAGTCTCCGGGGCGCTT
>ERZ1673743.1563-NODE-1563-length-24205-cov-19.454327_pt1 | contig 24205 bp, 19 predicted proteins | sample MGYA00580197_ERZ1673743 | MGnify/ENA primary metagenome ERZ1673743 (study PRJEB41218, sample SAMN15661795) | gut metagenome | host: Homo sapiens | place: Canada: London | collected 2015-08-20/2019-03-30 | study: EMG produced TPA metagenomics assembly of... | reverse complement strand
CTCTCTGTTTATACCCCTCCCTCCGTAAAGGAGTGAAGGCGTCCCCGCCTTCACAACATCAAGTTGCGGTTACGGATAGCGCGCGAGTGGCAGCGTAGCTTGGAGAGCAGGGTCCTTTGCTTTGCAAAGCGACTTCGTCGATTGCCAGCCTGCGACATCCGGATAGCAATTTATGCTTATAATAAAAAAACGAACCGGGCGGAATGCCTGATTCGTTAGGGTGGTGGAGTATAGCGGACTCGAACCGCTCACCTCGACACTGCCAGTGTCGCGCTCTAGCCAGATGAGCTAATACCCCGTTTGTGTGATGCAAAGTTAAGAAGAAGTTTTGTTTCTGCAAAACTTTCCTCGTAATTTAATATACGTTAATACCTATTAAATGAATTTAAGTTTGGTGGTTCGCCCCTTTTCTCTACCTTTGCAAAACAAGCGAACATGCGTCAAAGCAAGCTAACAATAAATCCAAAACCATGAATATCAAACAACTATTTGTTACAGTAATGTTATTGATGCTCGGCTCGGCGGCTGCGGCAAGCGCGGAAGTGACTGTCGGCGCGGCGCGGACGGGCGAATATGTACCGAAGCTCGAAGGCAAGCGAGTGGCGCTCCTTTCAAATCACACCGGTATGGTCGGCGACAAGCATACGCTGGACCTCATGCTCGAAAACGGTGTGAACGTTGTGACGATCTTCTCACCTGAGCACGGCTTCCGCGGCAGCGCGGATGCCGGTGAGCACGTCAGCAGCAGCGTCGACCCGCAGACTGGCATCGCGATCGCGTCGCTCTACGACGGCAAGCGCCGCGGGCCGTCGGCCGAGGTCATGGACGGGCTCGATGTGATCGTCTGCGACATCCAGGACGTAGGTCTGCGCTTTTACACGTATTACTGCACGATGTTTGATCTGATGAACGCTGCCGCCAACGCCGGCAAGGAATTCATGGTGCTCGACCGCCCGAACCCCAACGGCATGACAGTCGACGGACCTATCCTGGACATGAAATACGAGTCGGGCGTCGGACGCCTGCCCATTCCGGTCGTCCACGGCATGACCTTAGGCGAGCTTGCGCTGATGATCAAGGGCGAAGGCTGGCTCAAGAGCGACCGTGATCTGGCGCTCGAGGTGATACCCTGTGAGGGCTACACGCACCGGACACGCTACGTGCTGCCCATCGCTCCGTCGCCGAACCTGCGCACGAACCATGCCATATATCTCTATCCGTCGACATGCTACTTCGAGGGTACTCCGGTGAGCCTCGGCCGCGGCACCGACGCGCCGTTCGAGATCTACGGCCATCCCGATTACAAGGCTGAAGGAGAAGTGTTCACGTTCACGCCCCGCAGCGTTCCCGGCGCGAAAAATCCGCCGCTGCTCGACGTGGAGTGCTACGGAGTGGATCTGCGCGGCCTCGACGATGAAGCTGTCATAGCCGACGGCCTCGACCTGAGCTATGTGATCGACGCCTATCAGCACACCGGGCTGGGCGAGAAGTTCTTCACTCCTTTCTTCGAGAAGCTGATCGGCCGCGGCGACATACGCGGAATGATCATGGACGGCAAGACAGCCGCCGAGATCAAGGCCACCTGGGCCGATGACGTACGCCGCTTCCGCGAGCAGCGCAAGCCTTACTTACTTTACGCCGAATAAGCCATGTCACTTCCTGTAATTGTAATCATCACGATCGTAGGGTATTTCGCGCTGCTGATGGCCATATCCTACTTTGCGTCGCGCGGAAGCGACAACTCTACCTTCTTCACCGGCAACCGCCAGGCACCGTGGCCGGTGGTGGCATTCGCCATGATCGGAGCGGCCATTTCGGGCGTGACGTTCATCTCCGTCCCCGGTATGGTCGTCGGCAAGGGCTACGCCTACCTGCAGATGGTGCTCGGCTTCATCGTGGGTTATTTCGTGATCGCATTCGTCCTCGTGCCCCTGTTCTATAAGAAAAACCTGATATCGATCTACGGCTACCTTGAGGAGCGGTTCGGCACTAACACCTACCGCGCCGGCGCCTGGATGTTCTTCGTGTCGAAGATGCTCGGTGCGGCCGTGCGTTTCTTCGTGGTTTGCGCCGTGCTGCAGCTGCTCGTATTCGCTCCCCTCCACATACCGTTCATCTTCAATGTGATCGTGACCATCGCGCTGATCTGGCTCTACACCGTGCAGGGCGGCGTCAAGACGCTGATCTGGACCGATACGCTCAAGAGTTTCTGCCTGATCATGTCCGTCATCCTGTGCATCTACTTCGTGGCGCAGAACCTGGGCTTCTCGTTCGGCGGCATGGTGTCGGCAATAGCTGACCATCCGACGTCGCAGATGTTCTTCTTCGAAGACCCCAAGGGTGCGACCTATTTCTGGAAGCAGTTCCTGGCCGGCGTGTTCATGGCAATAGCCACCAACGGCCTCGATCAGGACATGATGCAGCGCAACCTCACGTGCAAGAATTCGCGCCAGAGCCAGAAGAACATGATCGTCAGCGGTATCATGCAGTTCTTCGTCATCGCCCTGTTCCTGCTGCTCGGCACCCTGCTGGTCATCTTCCTCGACCGCAACGGCATCGCCCTGCCCGAGAAGACCGACGAGATCTTCGGCATCGTGGCCACGCATCCGTCGATGCCGATCATCGTCGGCATACTGTTCGTGCTCGGCCTGATCGCCGCCGCCTATTCGGCCGCCGGCTCGGCTCTGACGTCGCTGACCACCTCGTTCACGGTCGACATCCTGGGCGCGCACAAGAAGCAGACCCCCGAGCGCCTGACCCGCACGCGCAAGGCCGTGCACATGGCCATGTCGGCCATCATGGGCCTCGTGATCATCGCCTTCTACTATCTTAGCGAGGAGGACGCCATTTCAGCCGTGTACACCCTGGCATCGTACACCTACGGCCCGATCCTGGGCCTGTTCGTCTACGGCATGTTCCGCAAGAAGCCCGTCCGCGACCGCTGGGTGCCCGCCGTGTGCGTCGCCGCTCCGGCCCTGTCGTGGTGCATCCAGTGGGCGCTCAACCACTTCTTCGGCTACCAGACGAGCTTCGAGCTGCTGCTGCTCAACGCATTCATCACCTTCATCGGACTTGAACTGCTCTCGGCGGGCAAAGCCAAGGCGCCCGTAGCCCCGGGCTTGCAGCAGGCCGCCACGCGCAGCTGATGGCACGCGAGACGATCAACCGGTGCGTGTGGCTCGTCGACACGCTCCGGCGCTACAAGCGGCTGACCCGCGGCGAGCTCGACCGGCTGTGGCTGTCCTCCGCGCTGAGCGACGGCTCGCCCTTGTCGCGCCGTACGTTCTACAACTACCGCGACATGGTGGAGCAGCTCTTCAATCTCCGCATCGAGTGCGACCAGTCGACCTACGAGTACTATATAGCCGAGGACAGCTCACAGCGCGAGAGCATCGCCAACTGGATGCTCAACGCCATGAGCATGAACCGCCTGCTCACCGACTCGCGCGAAGTCTCCGACCGCATATTCGTCGAGGAGATACCGTCGGCGCGCGAGTACCTCGGCATCATCATCGACGCCATCAAGCGCAACAACTCCGTCCGCTTCAGCTACCACCCATACACGCGCGTGCTCCCCAAGGCTGTGACCGTCGAGCCCTATTTCGTGCGCCTGTTCAAGCAGCGCTGGTATCTCGTGGGCCGCGTGCCGGCCGAAGACCGCATCAAGACCTATGCCCTCGACCGCATGAAGGACGTCACGGCACTCAACGACACCTTCACGCCCGATCCCGGCTTCGACGCCGCTACCTATTTCAAGGACTCATATGGCATAGTCGTGACCCAGAGCGACGTGAAGAAAGTCGTGCTGAAGGTCGACTCGCGCCAGGCCAAGTATTTCGCCGCCCTGCCGCTGCACCATTCGCAGTATCAGACCGTGTCCGACAGCTATTCGCTCTTCACTATGTGGCTCCGCATCACCGACGATTTCGTCGAGGAGCTGCTGTCGCACGGCCCGCGCATCACCGTTCTGGAACCTGCCGAGCTGCGGGCGCGCATGAAGCGCGAGCTCGGCGACGCCCTCGCCAACTATCAGGACTGACACCTGCCGGCGCCCAGGCAGGCGAAAAAATGCGGTGTCGATGCAATAAATCGGCAAAATGCGAGTTATAGAATAGTAATGCTATAACAAGGCCAATCATTTCTGAATATGAAATACCGCATAATATCTCTGCTCCTCGCAATAACGCTCGCGGCAGCCGGCGCTTTCGCCCAGAAGAACGAGTTCAACCCCATCCAGACCGGCGTGACGTCGCTCGGCATCGCCCCCGACGCCCGCGGCGCCTCCATGGGCGACCTCGGCGCAGCCACCGACCCCGACGTCAACTCGCAGTTCTGGAATCCGTCGAAGTACGCTTTCGCCTGGAGCACCGCCGCAGTCTCGCTCAGCTACACACCGTGGCTGCGCAAACTCGTCAACGACATCTTTTTGGCCAACCTCTCGGGCTACTGGAAGATCGGCTCGGCCGACAACCAGGCCCTGAGCGCCTCGCTGCGCTACTTCTCGCTCGGCGAAGTGACCTCCAACAACGGCATCGACGACATCACACAGTCGCTCAACCCCTATGAAATGTCGGTCGACGTCGGTTACTCCCGCAAGCTCTCCGAGAAATTCTCGATGGGCGTCGTGTTCCGCTACATCTACTCCGACCTCGGCTTCTCCGACTCATATGCCGGCGACCAGACCACCGGTGCATCGGCCTTCTCGGCCGACATCTCCGGCTACTTCGTCACATATCCCATGGTAGGACGCAACGAATGCCAATGGGCCTGGGGTTGGAACATCTCCAACATCGGTACGAAAGTCGCATACAACGACGGCGAGAACCCCGCGTTCCTGCCCACCAACCTGCGCCTGGGTACCTCGTTCACCTTCCCGCTGGCCGACTACCACAACCTCGCCATCAACCTCGACCTCAACAAGCTGCTCGTGCCCGCACGTCCGCGCCAGGCCGACTACGACACCGACACCCCCGAAGGCCAGGCCGAATATGCCGACGCACTCGCCAACTGGGAGAACATGTCGTCGTTCACCGGCATCTTCAAGTCCTTCAGCGACGCGCCCGGCGGCTTCAAGGAGGAGCTCCGCGAGATCACCTGGTCGCTCGGCGCCGAGTACTCCTACAACAACCAGTTCTTCCTCCGCGCAGGCTATTTCTACGAGAACGAATTCAAGGGCAACCGCCAGTACTTCGCCGCCGGCGCCGGCTTCTCGCTCAACGTAGTGCGCCTCGACGCCTCCTACATGCTCGCCACGGCCCAGTCATCGCCCCTCGACCAGACCCTCCGCTTCACCCTCACCTTCGACATGGACGGCCTCAAGAACCTCTTCGGCCGCAAATAATATCCCTTTACAACACACAAATCAGGACTGCAGTCGTTAGCACCGCGGTCCTGATTCGTTTCATATTTGACTTCACACTCTTCCTAAAGCCGTGAGGAAAGTGATTATGGCCGATGAGAATACAATCATCGCAATGCCCCACGGTCAGCGACAGCACAGGTCGTGTTCTCTTGTATTCCGCTTTACAGCGGTGTCGGTTCATGCCATGGCCGCGTGTATAGGCGCGCCGTGCCTCCCGCCATAACAACGCGGCGGCGTGCAGTTGCCTGCGCGCCGCCGGTCTCTTTGTCTCGACAGGTAAGACTATTTAAGGTTCTTCGAGTCGAATTTTACGAATTCTTCGTAGTCGAACTCCCAGTCCGGGCCTTCCGTAAGGCTCATTATCCGCTTGTAGATGATCATGCGCTGCACAGCGCTCGGGGCCGAGTTCTCCGTACCCATCAGAGAGTTTTCGGTTGACCGGTACAGGTCAAACGGATACTGGTGCGCGCCCTGATAGATGCCGACGTGGCCCTTATAGCGTTCGTCGGACAGCATCCGGCTCCAGTATACTTTTGTCGGGTCGCTGTTGTAGTCGACATTGAGTCCCATGCCGAGGGCGTGCATGCCGTCGAGCCAGGCGCGGAATTCTTCCATGCTGTCCTCGCTCACCTTGTTCTCGCTATAGCCGCCGATGATGTATTCATCGAGGAAGCGTCCGATGCCGTGACCTATGCATTCGTGGTTCAGCACGGGCGACACGCCGCCGTTGGCAATATGGGCAACTGCCCATCCTTCGGGATTCATGTCGCAGTATGAGCCGCCTGAGTTTTCATCCCACAGCAGGCGGTTGGTTATGTTTACTATCACTACGTTCGCCATGTCTACGCCGGGTATTTTGGCGGCGTATTCGCGGCACTTGGCGTCATCGTAGTTGAGGGCCGTGTTGCCGTCGCCGACGATGCTCGACTGCGACACTACGTTGACCATATACACGTTGATGCGCTCGCGCAGCGAGTTCAGCGGCTCCGTGGCCAGCAGGTATTCCATTGCCCGGGTCATGAGCTGTTCGTATTCGCCGCCCTCGGCGTTGGCAGCGGCCTTGAAGCCGTCGCCCATCAGCACGATGTCGAATCCTTTGGCTGTGGAGGCTTTGTGGAGGCATTTGTATTTGCCGTCGTCCGTCATGTCCTCTTTGCCGGTATCCTCCGGATATTTCAGCCATTCGTGCTCGGTCGGCTCGCCTAGCTTGCGTCGGGCTGTCTCGGCGACGATGTTGTCGTAATAGGATTGGTCGACACTCCAGTCGCGGCATGAAACGTTGATTACATAGCCGTTGTTGTCAAGAATGAAGGTGGTGCCTATCCATGAGCTGATGACAGTGCTGTACAGCGCTCTGAACAGGTTTACGGTCTGATCTCTGAACGGGTGCTTCGCCACGCGCTCCTTGATCGATTCGCGGCTCTCGAAATACGGGAACGAGGTTACGACGTTCTGGAACGTGCCCGGATAGGAAAGCTGGGTGTTCGCTTCGAATTCCGACGGGTCGCCCACTGTAAAGAAATTGAGCTGATGTCGGCTAAGAATCTCGTACAGTGTTGATGTGCCCTCTTCCTCGAAGAGATACTCGACGGTTTCGTCGGGAATGCGCAGGTTTTCCTTGTAGTTGGTGAAGCGCTGCAGTTTGGTGAAGTATGGATTCTGGCACAGCAGCGACATTCCGTTCCTCTGCCATTGAGGCGTAGCCTGCAGTTCGTCGCTGATATGTCCGTAAATGCCGTTGCCGTATATTTCGAAATGTACCGGCACGAGCATCAGCGTCATCAGGGCTTCGTTTGGTACTTCACCGTAGAGGTTATTCTCGCTGAGATATATCTTTGTCACATATTTTCCCATTACGGTGATACCGTGCCACAGGGCCAGCGGCTGTTCGCTCATCCATTTGGAGCGGTCTTTCCAGTGGTCGCCGTCTGTGGCGCGGTAAAGTTCCTCCAGGGCGGCTTTCTGCTCGGCGAACGATGGCATGCCGGGTTCCATCTGTGTGAAGCGTATGCCGTACGTGTGGCTGCCTATATGGAATTCGGTGTCGATTGTGGTCCGGAGTCCCTTGTTCTCGCCCAGGGTGAATGTCACGGTTCCCGCCTCGCGGTCGACCGCCACGTCTATAGGTATGCGTTCGTCGCCTTGTAGGTCTCGTTCCTCTCCGTTGTCGTTCACAAACTGGCGGTTGAAATTGTAAGTGAATGGTGCGCCCTTGAGGTAGTGGAATGTGAACGTGTCGCCTGCCGGCTGAACGAAGTTCTTCGGTCCTGGTTCGAAGATAATATGCCCCGGTTCCTGCATTTCGTCCGTGATGAATACATCCGCATACTGTTTCACATGTACGGTCTTTGATTCGCTGTAGCCCTCGAATCCGATTGCCACATCGGCCTCGCGCAATTGCCCTGACTCATTTTCATTGAGCCTGAAAATAATGCCGTTGCGGTCGAACCGGACCGAGAGCCATTCAGGCACTACGGACTTCGTCTCCAGCCTGCGGTCGTACATTAGGCTCTCGTCCTGACGTATCCACCAGTCACGGTCCTCGCCGTCGTCAGTTTTATAAGCTTTGCGGTCTACGGTCAATTCATAGCTGTCGAGACTTACCCGAGGTGTTCCGGGCATATCGTCGATGTTGTCGAGCGACACGAAATTCAGTCTGTAGCGCTTCGATCCCATAGAGAATTCTGCGCTGGTCTCGGTGCGTTTGCCCATGTTTTTCCCGAACGCAAACGTGATGAGGCCATTTTCGGTATCAGTGTTCACGGAGAGGGCCACTTTCTCGTTGTCGCCGAGCGGACGGCTTTCTCCGTTCTCTATTACCGAGTGGCTTATTGTCAGATCTTTGATTTCCACGCCGCTGTGAGCATTGAATGCGAAATCTGCTCCTTCTGGCCCCATATAGTATTTGCGTTCGAAATATTTGCCTCCGGCGGCTGGTTGTTCTTCTTCGAAGAATGTTTCCGGATATTGTTTCACATGTACGGTCTTTGATTCGCTGTAGCTCTCGAATCCGATTGCCACATCGGCCTCGCGCAGTTGCCCCGACTCATTTTCATTGAACCTGAAAATTATGCCATTGCGGTCGAACCGGACCGAGAGCCATTCAGGCAGTGCTGACTTTGTCTCCAGCCTGCGGTCGTACATCAGGCCTTCGTCCTGACGTATCCACCAGTCACGATCCTCGCCGTCGTCAGTTTTATAAGCCATGCGGTCTACGGTCAGCTCATAGTTGTCGAGACTCACTACCGGTGTCCCCGGCATGACATCATTCGGGCCGAGTACAGTAAAATTCAAACAATAATACGTGTTGCCGAAAAAGAATGAAATTAGAGGATGAGCGGACTCACCGGTGTTTTTGCTGAACGATAGTGTAAGCGTGCCGTTTTCACTGTCGACATTTGTCTTTATGGAAAAGCCGGCGTTGTCCGGCATTTGGACTTTGAGATCTTTTAGCTCGACACCTTTTAGGAATTTTAGTTGGCAATCACCACCCTCAGCCGGGATATAATATGTGTCATCATATAGTACAGCTCCGGTATAATGCTGATGGGTATCGAAGAAGAAGAATATGTCCGCTTCCTGACGGATATGCAGAGTGGACGTTTCCAGGCTGCCGGTATATCCGAAGTCGACATCGGCCTCGCGTGGCGTCCCATCGTTATTTTCCTGGATTTCGATTACGAGAGCTGTGCCTTCCGACCTCTTATATTCGACCCAGTCAGGAAGAACCGATCTGCATTCTACGGGCAGATATAGTGCAGAACCGCCTTCGATCTCAATGTGAATTTCTTCGTTGTCAGAGTCCGTTCTGCCGCTCTTGTCCACGTGCAGCTGGCTGTCTCGGAATTGTATTTTAGCGGGAGTCGGTTCCAGATACCAGTATTCATCGCAGTTGAATGTTTCACCTGCGACGTTCATTTCGTAATGTCCGTCGACTTTCCGGAATGTTATCGTGCCGGCATTGTCGTATTTTATGATTTTTGACTGGCCGCTTCTATCTGAGTTGCTTATGAATAAATATTTATTCTTGACGGTGTCTTCCGAGAATACCAGCAACGGAAACAGCGCTGCCAGTGCTATGACATAGCGGAGAATTTTGCTGCTCATTTTCTGATGAATTTAAACGTCTGGTTGCCGACTGTGATTATGTAGATGCCTTTGCCGAGAGCCGATAGGTCTATTTCGCACTCGTCGGTATCTGTTATATTTTCTGATATGATGATCGCTCCGAATGTATCGTATATCGTCGCCTTGATCGCTCCGGTGGCATGTCTGATTACGATTTTCTCATCCTGAAGTATGATTTCAGTCTCCGACGGGCGGAGGTCCTCTATACCGGCATCCTTATCGTAAAACAGCATTACCTCAAGGTCGGCAGTGTTGGGTATCTCGAATCTTGTGCCGCGGTATTCTACCGTGTGTATTTCTTCGGAAGGTATCCATTCCGGACCCGAGGCCAGGAAGAAGCGGTAGGCGAAAAAATCATCGTTGGTGCCGCCTTGGAAATAGAGCGTGTTGACATTGTCTTCGGCTTGCGTCAGTGCCGGAAACGATAATGCGGACAGTCCGACGGCCAATGGCCATAGGACTTGTCTGTCAAGAAATTTGTTCATATTCGGGGAGTTTTTATGTGATTCGACCGTATTATGCGGCGATACCGCCGAGCGGCGCGCCTGCGTATAAAGCATTGGTTTATCATGATGGATAATTGTGCAAATTTAAGCAATTCAGCTCAATAACCCCCCCCAGTTAATAAATGTTAAATCAAACAATCTGTATCACTTTGCTTCACGAACGCAATATCCACGCAATATCCGGTCTCTATGTAGATTTCCATATGCAAAGATAACGATAATTGCGCGACTTTTAGTAATTTTGTGCTATGAAGAATTACAACATCGCACTCATTGCCGCCGCTTTGTTGATGGCGACGGCTGCCGGTTGCTCAGATAATAAAGAAGCAAAAGCGGATAAGGTCGCTGACGCGACACAGACCGAGCCGGTAAACGCTGACATTCGCGGACAATGGTTCATCGAGAACATCGTTTTCAGTGACTCCGACTATGTGCGTCCCGATGAGACCTCGTCAAGCATGAAACAGTATATCGTCTTTGATGACAGCACGTACTTCATCATGACCAACTGCAACTCCATCAGCGGATCATATACCGTAAAAGGAGATTCCCTCACACTCGGCGACGGAGCCATGACCGAAATGGCATGCGACGACATGCGCGCGGAGGATGCCCTGCGCCGCATTCTCCCTGATATTGCCACCATCGAGGTTCAGAATGACACCGTCGTAAGGCTCAACGGCCGTACTCCGGCCGAGTGCATCCTCCTCCGCAAAGCCGAAGCCGAAATAAAATGATGAGGGCTTTTCTATCCCTTACAGCCCTCTTGCTGACTCTCATTGCCGTTGGATGTACATCTCGGAAGAATGTCTGTAATGACGAATTTTCGGGTACGTACCAAGCTGAGGATGACGGCTCTACCCTTGTGATCAGCAGGGCTGAAAACCGTTATGATGTCTCTATAAAATTATTTCGTCTGACGGAGATTGACGACGGATTTGGACATCTGAAGGATGGTGAACTGATCTTCACCGGGACTGATGCCGCCGGGAATCCGATATCAGGCGCGATTACTGTCAGCGGAGATACAGCAAAACTGGTATTCAGGAATTCGACCTGGGAATATCTACCGACAGGTTCTACGTTTACCTTTGAATCCATTCCCGCGTTAGCACCGCGGTCCTGATTCGTTTCATATTTGACTTCACACTCTTCCTAAAGCCGTGAGGAAAGTGATTATGGCCGATGAGAATACAAGCATCACAATGACTCCGATCAGCGACAGGACAAACCCGGCAATGGCAAATCCACGGGGCTCCCTGAATATGCCGATGAAAGAGAATATAAAGGCAAGCAGGCAAAGCAGAGCGGCAGCCGGGGCACAGACAAGTATGGCGAACGGAAAGAAACAGCAGAACGAAAGTATAATGGACAATATTGCCAAAATGAACCCCGCCGTGCCTAACCCGTTGGTGTTCCGGCTGATTTCAATATACTGCTGTGATGGTACGAAACCATGCTCAAAGGCGTAAGTCTGCCGTGCATCCTCATAGCCCCGCTCATATCCGCTTGTATAGGTCTGTGTCGGTCGCTGCGAAACATCGGGAGAAACACTCTGCCCGCGCGCAGCCGTTGCCTGTCTGTAAGATTCGAGAGACATAGTCAGTTTATATGTGCTTTTTTATTTTATTATTACCCAGGTCGTACAGTTAAGAATGCCTCCGGCAAGAGCGACATCGTTGTAGTCGATAGTTTCAATAGTCTTCTCCGGAAATACGTCCTTGAGTCTGGCGAGAGCTTCGGCGTCTTTATTCCCCGTCACTCCAAATACGGGCATGACAATGATATCGCCTACTTCAAGGTAATTAAGATATATGCCTATTGCATGGTCTTTGTTTCCGCTGATCTTGTACTCAAACCACGGAAAATCAATATATTTAAGATTGGCCTTGTCCAGGGCCTTGACAAGGCCATTACGCATATATTTGAAATCATGGCGGAGATCGTTTACAAGCACCGTGCTGCTGTTGACAAAGCGCATCATCCCGTCGGCATGGCCCGTAAAGTCATATTCCGGCTTGTATGCCGGGATAATGATGATCTCGCACTCAAGCAGTCTTGACAAGTCGTGAACAAGTTCCTCTCGGTTCCTGTCAGGATTTTCGGAGAATATGCGGTCGGTTATGATGGCCTTTTTCCCGTACATGACCACGTTGCCTCCGTCAAGATTAATATCTGAGAAAATCGGTTCTATACCGTTGATTTCGTCAACATGTCTTACATCCGAACGCGATTCCGTATATTCCGGGCCATTCAGATATGAGGGATTATATCTGAACTGGACGAGTTTGCCGCTTGGAGTCTGCACAGGCATGTAATCTCTGCACCAGATATCTCTTGTCCCTTCAAGAAAGCTGAACGGAATATTATGCTTGATTAAAATATCTGTAAGCTTTTTGCAAGTTTCCGGATACCGCGAGGCGAGCAGTTTCGACATATATACCGTCTGTGTGCCCCCGCAGCTGCTCGCGGGCGTTACCGATTCATGATTTGTCTGAGGTTTATTTTCTATACATGTAGATTTGAGGTGTTGCTCTGTCCATTCACTCCTGAATTTGGGTTCATCATAACCGAGCAACAGCCTGCATATTTCGGCAGTCGGCTCAATGTCATTTTTATTACATATATCATAGAATACAGCCAGTTTTGAGCGGCCCTTCAAGTGGAAATTCCGAATATATAACGGCGAAATCCGTTCATTAGACATGCACAGACGTTTGTCTATAATGGAGAGAATCCTGTGTTGACGGCTCAGCGAGGTGCTTTTGTCGGCTAATTCAGTCATTAAAGATGTCAAAGGACGTTTCTTTATCCATTTGTAACCGCCATAGAATGCTCCGCCTATCGCAAGGATGCTTGCGATAATACTTAGAATTGATTCAATGCTCATAGTTTCAATATTTATTTCTTCCTGATCCAATGACCTTTCGCGAAGCCTGAGCCTATGATACTGTCTTCGCTGATGATTTCAAACAGAAGATCTGATTGATCCGTTCTGACGCGTATGAATTCCTCATCCCTCTCATAACCTGAGGCAAAGGGAGCCAGAAACGTTTTGATCACGACGGTTGACTTTCCTTTAAATTCGAGTATGGGATATAAAGGGTTGTCTTTTGATACCCATGTGCCGTTGATATTTATGGGAATGATTTCATCCTCGGCCTGTTCGTTGACGGATGCATCGTGGTCCTCTTGATTAGTATGTGCGCATGAGGCAAAAAGTAGAGTGGCCAAAAACAGGCATACATACTTCTTTCTTTTCATTTGATTTGTAGCTTGCTGCTCGTCACCTACAGCGTCGGATGTTTGATTGGATTTATACTAAGAAAAAAAGCGCGGGACGATCCTACTGATTATTTCAAACGAGGCATCGCCAAACGCCTTTACGCAATAAACAGTCCGCTCCCACGCCTTGTCAGATATATTGCCCCCTTGTCGGGGAGCGGATAAGCGACAAGCATGAGCGTCTTTTTGACTGCTTATCCTACGTTAGAAAGATTGGCGATTTTCGTTTGAAGGAATAAGCAAAAACGCTTTTTCTAAATGTCCGGTTTCGGCGCAATGCCTAACCAATGGCAAAAATACGAAAAATTTCTGAAAGAAAAATTTTTTATGCCTATTTATAGGAATTATAAGATTTATTGAGACCCTACAGAGACGCTAAGCCGGCTCAGCAAAAAAATTGCAAAATTATTTTCAATTTTTATTGCGTATTTAAAATTTATGTTGTAACTTTGCAGTGTAATTGATTTGTGACCTTTATTTATTAACCTTTACTTAATTATTTATTAACCTGACTTAATCTAATACAGCCCTATGAAGCAAATTCGACCGCCGAATGCCCCGGCTTTCTGAAATTCGGGCATACCGCAGTACTCCGATCCAGGTGCCGGAAGAACGTCATCGGACGAAGCTCAACCGTAATTCGCTGTACCACGTTGGTTTCGATGCTTCGCCCGGCGGCCGACCGAACGCAAACCGTTTCGACTCCCCTGCCCGTATCCCCCGAATCCCGAGACTCAAATACCCTTAATTATAAACCTCATAATCCCCAATCGTACATTGACATTTTGTTTTTATTTGCCACGGAAGGTTTTGGCGATCTGGTTGGCGGCCCGGGAGATGGCGCCGCGGATGTCGGTGGCGGGGCCGGCGACTCCGAGGGTGGTGAAGGCGCCGCGGCACGACACGACGGGACGCCCTGTGGTGAAGTCTAAGAAGTTGACCGTCACTATGGTTTCCTCGGGCTGTATGCTTACGCCGTACTTGACCAGAAGCAGCTTTTCCTGCTGCGCGGGCGTCAGTTCGTAGATGCGGAAGTCGCTCACGAGCTGCAGCCCGGATTCCTCGACGGCATCAAACAGCTGGATTTCATATTCCATCAGCTCGGCCGGAATGTGGTATGAGTCGTTGTTGATTATCGAGGCATACTGATATTTCGACAGATCGACGTTATGCGACACGGTCGATCGTGAAGAGGTGCATGATGTCGCGATCAGTCCGATAAAAAGTAAAAATGCGAAAACTGTCTTTTTCATAGCTGTGGTGTTTAGTTTATTTCCGGAGGAGTAGGCCGTCGGAGGTGATCATGAGCGGCGATTCGGGAAAGTCGGCCGTCGACATGCGGCCGATCAGCGCGGCGGCGCGGTGTGTGCTGTCGGGCTGCGGGCCTCGGCCGCGGACCTGGACGAACGAGTGGATGCGGCCTTCGATGAAAGAGCCGTCGCGGGCGATGCGCACTTCGGGCAGCGGGGCCAGCCCGCAGTTGCCGGCTACGGAGATGCGGTAGGGCGTGCAGAAGTTGCCCAGGCTGTACATGATCAGCCGGTCGCGGTAGAGCTCGGCGCCGCGGGGCACGTGCGGGCCATGGCCGAAGACGAGGTCGGCTCCGGCATCGACGGCGGCGCGGGCGAATTCGGCCACGTTGCCGCGCTGTTCGCCGACGTAGATTTCCGGCTCGAACGGCACGTGGGTGAGCGAGCCGCCCTCGGCGCCGCCGTGGAACGACACCACGACGATGTCGCACTGCCCGTGAAGATCCTGCACTACGCGGCGCAGCTCGTCAAGGTCGGTCACGTCGAGGTTGTTGTCGCCGTGGCCGAACTGGGTCACGCCGATCTTCAGTCCCTTGCGCTCGAAGACGGCCGTCTCGCAGCTGTCCTTCAGCCCTACGACCGACAGCCCGGCGCCGCGGATCGTGGCCATGGTCGACGAGCGCCCGGGCTGCCCGAAGTCGTTGATGTGGTTGTTGGCGATGCCGAGCACGTCGAATCCGGCCTCGTCGAAACGGTCGACGAAGTCGAGCGGCATGCGGAATATGAAGTAGGTGTTGGGATTGGTCACGGGGCGGCGGCGTCCGGGCCCTTCGAGAAACGAGCCCTCGAGGTTGGCGCCCGCTATGTCGACGCGCCGCGTTATCTCGCCGACGTGCTCGAAGAGCCGCCGGCCGCGGTCGGCCGGCAGGTGTGTGTCTGTCAGCGAATCGGGGAAGGTGGTGCCGAGCATCATGTCGCCGGCAAAGGCGAATGTCAGCGTTGCCGTGTCGGCTGCAGCCGCGGCAGTCATCGGGACAGAGTCGGCGGCTGGAGTCGGCGGTTGGGTCGAGGCTTCGGAGGCTGATCCGGCGCAGGCGGCGAGCACAGCCAGGCTTACGAGGGGGAGGAAGATTTGTCGCATGGTCGGAAATCGTTGAATTCGGAGTTGAAAGACACACCGCTGTAGACGCGGTCGAGAATGCCAGAGGCGGCCGCATCGGCGATGCCGCCGCTCTGCAGGCGCCCGTCGGCTATCACCCACAGGCGGTCGGCCACGGCCATGGCCGGCGCTATGTCGTGGGTCGACAGCACTACGGCCACACCCGAGCGGGCCACGGCGCCGAGCAGCTGCATTATCTCGTAGCGGGCGGCCACGTCGAGGAACGAGGTGGGCTCGTCGAGCACTATCAGCCCGGTCTGCTGCGCCACGGCGCGGGCAATCATGGCCTTCTGGCGCTCGCCGTCGCTGAGCGTGGCCACGAATGCGCTGCGCTTGTGCGTCAGCCCCACGGCATCGATGGCTGCGGCGACAGCCTCGCGGTCGGAGGCGCCGAGCCGGCCGAAAGCGCCCGAATACGGGTGGCGGCCTATGGCTACCAGCTCGTCGACGCGCAGGCCGCCGCCGCCGGTGCGGTCGGTGAGCACGATGGCCAGTCGGCGCGCCCGTTCGGCTGCCGACAGTCGCTTCAGGTCGGCCCCGTCGAGCAGCACTCTGCCCGCCAGGGGTGGCTGGGAGCCGGTAAGGGTGCGCAGCAGGGTCGACTTGCCGCTGCCGTTGGCGCCGATGAGCGCCGTCAGCGTGCCGGGCGCGGCTTCCGCGCAGACATCGGCCAAAACGGCCCTATGCCCGTATCCGACAGTCAGATTTTCAGCGACAAGTGCCATATCAGTTGAAGTAAAATATTGATCGGCGGCGCACTATGATGTATATTATGACCGGAACGCCGATGACGGGCGTTACGGCGTTGAGCGGAATGATGCCGCGCGGTCCGGGAGCTATGCAGGCGAGCAGGCAGACGACTCCGACCGCCGCGCCGATCAGCGCCGAGGCCGGCAGCAGCCGCCGGTGGTCGGAGGTGTGGAGCGCCAGCCGGGAGATGTGTGGCACAACCAGGCCGATAAAGCCCACGGGGCCGCACCAGGCTGTCACGACAGCGGTCAGTGCGCCCGAGAGCAGCAGCAGGCCGCGGCGGGTGGCGCGGATGCTGACTCCTGCCGACGCAGCGTAGCGCTCTCCGAGCAGCAGCGCGTTGAGAGCCTTGGCGTAGAGGGCCGACAGCAATGCCGGTGCGGCCGTCAGCGCGGCGAAGGCGGGCAGCTCGGTCGAGGTGACACCTCCGAAGCTCCCGAGCCCCCAGATGACGAAAGTGTGGACGCTCTCGCGGGTAGCGAAGAAGTTGAGCAGCGAGATGGCCGACGAGGCCAGGTAGCCGATGAGGATGCCGACGATCAGCAGCATGGTCGACGACCGCAGCAGGGCCGACATCACCGTCAGCAGCAGCATCACGGCCAGGGCGCCTGCCAGCGCACCGGCCACCACCGCAGCGCGGCTCCACAGGCCGACGACGGCGCCGAGAGCCATGATCACTATGGCAACGCCGAGCGACGATCCGGCCGAGATGCCCAGGATCGACGGGCCGGCCAGCGGATTGTCGAAGGTGGTCTGCATCAGCAGCCCGGCCACCGAGAGGGCCATGCCGGCAAGGGCGGCCGTGGCCAGGGCCGGCAGTCGCGTCTCCAGCACGATGTAGTCCCAGGCCTGATTGCCCGAGCCGTGGCCGGTAATGATGTCGAGAATCGCGCCGGGCGGAATGTCGGCCGCACCGGCAAGCAGGCAGCCTGCGCCCGCAAGGATAAGTACTGCGGTCGTCAGTGCGAAAACCGTTGTCTGCCGTGATGCTGCCGTCATTTCAGCTGCCTGTAATATCTTAATCTGTAGCCGGGCTGCAGCTCGGGATGGAAAATGTGGACCATGTCGGCCAGCACGCGCTCGGGGTGGAAGGCGATGTCGCGGAACATCGGTGTTGTGAGCGTGTTGCACACATAGACCCCGGCCGGGAATGCCGCGAACGCCCGCGCATGGGGCATGTCGGCCTCGAGGCGCGCCGCGTCGGTGTCGCCCATTTCATTGAGCAGCCAGAAGTCGGCACCGGCCGCGCGGGCCATGACGGCCTCCTCCGCGAGCTGCTGCGAGCCGGTTGACGGCTCGTCGGTCCAGGGAAAGGCCGCGCCGGCGTCGGCCAGCATGCGGGCCTTGTAGCTCGCGCCGCCGGGCATGTACCACACCCCTGCGTAGGGCCGCTCGGTGATGACCGTCGGGCGCGTGGCGCAGCTGTCGGCCTTCGCGCTGAGCCGCCGGTAATCGGCCTTAACTCCGGCGAATATCGAGTCGGCGCCTTCGGGATTGCCGTAGAGGAGTCCGATCAGACGCAGCCACTCGGCCCGCGCCAGCGGATCAGGCTCCAGGTAGTCCGACATATAGATAATCGGAATCCCGGCCTTGGCCACCGCACCCGGCTCTGCGCCTTCCATGGGCGAGAGCAGTATGGCGTCGGGGCTGAGCGAAATGATCTTCTCGACCGAGGGCGACATCGACGAGCCTATGTCGGCCACGCGGCCGTCGTCGAGCCGGGCCTTCATCGGATCGTCGGGTGCGAAATATGCGGCGTCGGCCACTCCGGCCACGGCGTCGGCCCGTCCGAGTTCGTCGATGGCCGAGGTATGCACCATCGAGTAAACCACCGACCGCTGCAGCGGTACCTCTACCACAGTGAAGCTGTCGGCCGGCACCTGCGGCTCGGTGCCGCGGGGCACCAGCGCGTAGCGCCCTACGACGGTACCGCCGTCCCAGGGTACAGAAACCTCGACAGCCACATAGCCGTCGCGGTCGTCGATGTCGAGCAGGGTCGCCGCCTCGGCTCCGGCGGCAGGATGCAACGGGGCCGGGCGCGAGCACGCAGCCGCGGCGATCATCACGGCGGCCGCGGCCACCGGCCAGATTATCCTCATTTTCATGATTCGCACTTGATTGTTTGTGCAAATCTAACAAAATAATGTGTTACAGCCAATTTTTACACGGCCCGAACTATAAAAATCATCAAAAAGCTTGCATTTGCAAAATATTGATTGTAACTTTGCAACAAACTTCAACACTATGGAAAGCCTCATTGAACATTTCGAGATGCCGAAGCCGTCGGCAACGATGCTCGACCGCCTCAAATACCTCGTCAACTCCTCGCACCGGTCCCAGGCCCAGTTCAGCCGCCTGATCGACATTGATCCGTCGTCGATGTCGCGCCTGCTCAGCGGCCGCATGCCCATCACCAACCACTTCGTCAATCGCCTTGTGGCCAATCTGGGCGTGTCGAAAGCGTGGTTCACCAAGGGCGACGGTGTCCCGTTCCCCCGCACCGACAGCCCCGCCACGGTTGCCGCCTCAGGCTCGGCCATGCAGCCTGCCGACACTTGCCAGCCCAAGGGCGCGCCCGTCTACGACATCGACGCCACCGCCGGCGTGGATCCGCTGAGCCGCATGTTTGCCGAGGACCGCATCATCGGCTACCTCGACATCCCGGGCATACTGCCGTCGTGCCCCGTGATCCGCGTCTCGGGCGACTCCATGACGCCTACCGTCCCCAACGGGTCGTATATCTCGATCCGCGAGATCCGCGACACGTCCATCATAGCCTGGGGCTCGATCTATCTGGTCGAACTCGAGGACTACCGCATGGTCAAGTACCTGCGCCGCAAGGCCGATGACAGCGATGCCGTCGTGCTCCACAGCGAGAATCCCGCCTACGACGATATCGAAATCCGGCGCAGCGACATCAGGAAGCTTTTCCTGGTCGAGCGCGTCATAGATATGCGTACCATTGCGTAAGGCTCCCGAACCGCTTCCGACGTGCCTCGAGGCCGGACGCCTCGAGGCCGGGTGCGACGAGGCCGGCCGCGGCTGCCTGGCCGGCCCGGTTGTCGCGGCCGCCGTCATACTGCCCGACGGCTACTCGCATCCCTGGCTCATCGACTCCAAGAAGCTCACCGAGCACCGCCGCGAGGAGATGCGCGAGATCGTCATGCGCGACGCCGTGGCCTGGGCCGTAGGCATCTGCTCGCCGCAGGAAATCGACGAGATCAACATTCTCAACGCATCTATCGAGGCCATGCACCGCGCCCTGCGCGGCCTGGCCGTCCGTCCCGGAGCCATCATCGTCGACGGCAACCGCTTCAAGCCGTTCGAGGACATCCGGCACACCACCGTCGTGAAGGGCGACGCCAAATTCGCCAACATCGCCGCCGCCTCGATCATGGCCAAGACTACCCGTGATGCCATCATGGCGCGCCTCGACGCCGAGTACCCCGCCTACGGCTGGGCCGTCAACAAAGGCTATCCGACCGCCGCACACCGCGCCGCCATCGCCGCTGCCGGCCCGTGCCTCCACCACCGCCGCTCCTTCCGCCTGCTGTAACATGAATTCTTTTGGCGGGTGGCGGCAATAAATGGCGGAGGGATGCGTTATATGGTTATAGATTCATCGATTATGAAAAGAATTTTAATTGCATTGGTGGCTGCGGTGTGCTCTCTGACGGTCGCCATGGGTCAGGAAAGCGAAAAGACTGTGATATGGGGCGTGCGCGCGGGCATCGACGTGAACATCCCCGGCAAATGGCACGGCAACGGCGCGTCGGTCGATATGTTCAAAAACGGCTGCGGCTTCACGGCCGGCGCGGTGTGCAACGTCTGGCTCGGCCGCGGCTTCTATCTCGAGCCGGGTCTGTCGCTCTTCTACGATACTTATTCCTTCGACGACCTGATCCTTGCGGACAATGCCGGCGAGCCCGCGCAAAGCGATCCGTCGCTCTACAAGGTGGGCCTGCGCCTGCCCGTCATGGTCGGCTACAGCTTCAACATAGCCCAGCGGCTGCTGATGAGCGTCTACACCGGCCCGGAACTCAGCTATGCTTTCGGCGGCAAGGTGCGTCTCGATGAAAATGTGGACACGAATGATATCGACACGGCCTTCGACCTCTTCGGCCCGGGCGGCCAGCGGCGCCTCGACTGCGCGTGGAAGATCGGCGTTGCGGCTCCGATAGGCCCGATCTCGATGAGCCTCGACTGCGCGCTGGGTCTGACGAATCTCAACCGCAGCGAGATGTCGTTCCGCGAGTACCGCGTCACCGTGGGTGCGACTTACTATTTCTGAGGCGATAAATCATAGGATTATATACGAAAAGAGGCAGTCTCACGATTGCCTCGATCCGTAAAAACCTTAAAAATCTAATCCTATGAAAAAACTAATTCAAAATTTGTACTTCTTTCTGCTGTTGCTTTGATAATAATACGCCTGCGCCCGTCAAAAGTTGCGCCAGGGGCCATCGGGGGGCCTATTTTAGCAATATTTCACCAAGAGCAGTAAGGATTGTTAACAAATAGCGCGGTTTGTCGGCATTTTCGGCCTATTTGTCTATAAAAGTTGCACAGAACGGCCGGTGTACATAACTTTGCAGCGTGATTAGCAAGCAACCGAAATATCTGATGAAAACTCTGACCCTGCTGTTGGCTCTGCTTGCCGGGAGCCTCGCCGCCCCGGCCTACACCGTGAAGGGCATCGTCACCGACACAGGGGGCGAATCGCTGCCCAGCGCATCGGTGCGCCTGCTTGCGGCGGCAGACAGCGCCGTGGTCAACGGCACCGTTTCGTCGGCCGAAGGCTTATTCAGTTTTCCGAATGTCAAATCGGGCAAATACATCGTCGAGGTGAGCTATGTGGGCTTTGCCACCCAGGCCCGCGACATTCAGGTCAAGGGGGCTTCGCTGACCCTGGAGCCTTTCCGCATGGCCGACGACGCCATAATGCTGCGGGAAACCACCGTAGTCGGCATAAAGACGCCGGTCACCGTCAAGGAGGACACTATAGAATTCAACGCCGACTCATACCGGACGGCGCCCAACGCCGTGGTGGAGGACCTGCTCAAGCGTCTGCCCGGTGTCGAAGTCGGCTCCGACGGCTCAATCACTGCCAACGGCCAGACCGTGACCAAGATACTGATCGACGGGAAGGAATTCTTCAGCGACGACCCGACCGTGGCCTCGCGCAACCTGCCCGTCGGGATGGTCGACCGCCTGCAGGTGGTCAACCGCAAGAGCGACCTGGCCCGCATCACGGGCGTCGACGACGGCGAGGACGAGACAGTCATCAACCTCACCGTCAAGAAAGGCATGCAGAACGGCTGGTTCGGTACCGTCGAGGGCGGCTACGGCTCGGACGACCGCTACAAGGCGCAGTTCAACATCAACCGCTTCTGGAACGGCAACCAGATCACCTTCATCGGCGCGGCCAACAACGTCAACGATCTGAGCTTCAACGACGGCACCGCCTCGCGCTTCCGCCGGTTCGGCGGAGAGAACGGCGTGACGACGTCGCAGGCCCTGGGCGTGAACTTCAATGTAGGGCGCGGCGAGATACTCAGGGTGGGCGGCGACATCATGTACTCGCGCAGCGACCGCGACACGCGGCAGGAATCCACGCGGCAGTATCTGCTCGAAAACTCCAGCCTGTACACGTCGACGGGGAAAATCGCCCGCGACCTGGGCAACAACTACCGGGCCGACTTCCGCGTGCAGTGGAAGCCCGACTCGCTCAATACCGTCGACTTCCGTCCTCGGTTCAGCTACAACCACAACAATTCGTGGTCGCGCGACTCCACGCTCACTTCGGTGGGAGCCGACGGCCTGGATCCGATCTCGCGCTCGGTCAACCGCTCGTCGGCCCGCGGCGACTCGTGGGAGGCATCGGGTTCGCTGATCTACAACCACCGCTTTCGCGCGCGCCGCGGCCGCTCGCTGTCGCTCTTCGTCAACTACCGCTACAGCAATGTCGAGGAGCAGAGCGACACCTACTCGTGGAACCAGTTCTACAACTATAACGATTCGGTCGACCTCTACGACCAGTTCTCGACGTCGCGGACGCTGACCAACAACGTATCGGCTCGCCTGAGCTGGACGGAGCCTCTGGGCGATCCGTCGCGCGGCAACTTCCTCACGGTCGCCTATCGCTTCCAGTACCGCTGGAACGACGCCGACAAGCTCGTCTATGACCATCCGGTCTCGTTCCCCGACGGCTGGGACGGCCCGGCCGTGGTCGACCCCTCGCTGGTGTTCAGCGACGACCTCTCGAATCAGTTCCGCAACGAATACATGAATCAGGACATACGGGCGGGCTTCAAGCACGTGTCGCGGAGCCAGACCGTCGACGTGGGCCTGTCGCTGGTGCCCCAGAGTTCGAAATCGACCGACCTGATCAACTCGGCGCGCAACATCCCGCGCCGCGACGTCCTCAACTTCGCGCCCTACCTGCGCTACCGCTGGAAGCCGTCGAAGAGCCAGGGCATGCAGGTCGACTACATGGGCCGTTCGTCGCAGCCCTCGATGACGCAGCTGCAGCCTGTGGCTGACGTAAGCGACCCCCTCAACATCGTCATAGGCAATCCGGATCTCGACCCGACGTTCACGCACAACGTGCGTGTGCGCTACAACAACTTCTCGGCCGAGGCACAGCGCTCCGTCATGGCGATGCTCGATGCGCGGGTGGTGCAGAACTCCATCGTATCGAAGACTACATTCGACCCGGGAACGGGCGGCCGCACGACCACCTACGCCAATGTCAACGGCGTGTGGAACGTCCGCGCCATGAACATGGTGTCGTTCCCCTTCCGGAACAAGCACTGGACGTTCAACAACCACGCCATGCTTTACTTCTCCAACGCCGTGGGCTTCACTGACGGCGAACGCAACCGGTCGCAGTCGTTCCAGCTGGACCTGCGCCCCGGGCTCGCCTTCCGGCCGGACGACTTCGAGGCCGAGCTACGCCCCCGCTATACACTGCAGACGGTCCACAACACCGTGCAGGAGTCGGGCAACCGCACGGTCCATTCCTACGGTGGCAATCTCTATCTGTCGTACACCACGCCGATCGGCGTAGTGCTCAATTCGGACCTGAGCTTTACCGCCACACGCGGCTATGCCACCGGCTTCGACGAAAACCGCTGGCAGTGGGACGCCTCCATAGCCTATGAGATGCTGCGCGACCGGTCGCTGACGCTGTCGCTCAAAGCGTACGACATTCTGGGCCAGCAGAGCAACATACGGCGTACCACGAACGCCAACTACATCGACGATGTGCGCACCAATTCGCTCGGCCGCTACGTCATGGTGACGCTGAGCTATAAGTTCAATACGTTCGGCAAGGGCAACATGCCGCAGGACCGCAACGAATACCGCTTCGGCCCGGGCGGCCCTCCGCCCGGAGGCCGGCCACCCGGAGGGCGCCCGCCCGGCGGACGGCCACCGTTCTGACACTGACATACAACCCAAACGGCGGCGCGCCTATGGTTCACTGAAAATGCCGCCGCAATAGATAAAAATTTTTCATAAGTTGATTTGTGTGATAGGGTCGGTCTTCGTGAGAAGCCCGGCCCTTTTTTCAATTCAAAATTTATAATTAAAAATTACGAAATAATAACGAGAGTCCTGCATAGGAGATAGTATGACTCTATGATGTGCGCGCAACTTCTGGCGCAGGCTGGAAAGCCTGCTCTCCTGGCATCCGCGGTGCACAGTTTTGGGCGCATAGTAAAAAAGCTGTGTTTAGGCGTAGATGTTGCAGAGACGGAAGATG
>ERZ1673743.1554-NODE-1554-length-24366-cov-5.528485_pt1 | contig 24366 bp, 13 predicted proteins | sample MGYA00580197_ERZ1673743 | MGnify/ENA primary metagenome ERZ1673743 (study PRJEB41218, sample SAMN15661795) | gut metagenome | host: Homo sapiens | place: Canada: London | collected 2015-08-20/2019-03-30 | study: EMG produced TPA metagenomics assembly of... | reverse complement strand
TTGAGGTCGTCGATGCTGAAATTCTTCTTCCGCAGGTCGCGTATGTGGCCGTAGCTCGACATGACCTTGTAGTCACTGCCGAGGAATTTTTCAATAGTCTTGGCTTTGGCCGGGGACTCAACGATAACCAGATTTTTCAACATCGCGATATAAGTGTGTATATAAGTGAGTTAGCAACAGAACCCGCTCCTATATAATAAGGTGTGGGCATTTTGGCCGCAAAATTACTAAAATTTCATCAATTGAAAACAAAAATTTTTCCCGCCGGGTTCATTCTCCCCGCCCTCGCGGGCGCCTTAAGTCTATAAGACTTATGCTCCTCGGAGAGCCCCTGCATAAAATTTGTTAACCGCATAGAATCTGTTTTCGGTGCATGCGGCTCGCCGCAATGTCATTTGGGCATGGTTGCACCTCAGGCACCGGAGTGGCCGCCCTGTTATTTCTAAAAAAACATAAAAATTTGGGGGGCACGTGAGATTAAGTTAATTTTGTAGTTTGATTGAGAGCCGTGCGGAATATCCGGCCGGCAATAAATCTTGAACAGTTACTTAACACAGCGAGAGACAACAACATCATCACCTGATGAAACAATACAGACTGATCAACAACATTCTGGGTTGGTTCTGCTTTGCAGTGGCGGCAGTGACCTACCTGTTGACCGTCGAGCCGACGGCCAGTTTCTGGGATTGTCCCGAGTTCATCGCCCAGGGCACGAAACTTGAGGTGGGCCACCCGCCGGGCAACCCTATCTTCATGCTTGCCGCCAGGTTCTTCGTGAACTTCGCCGGCGGCGATGTCACCAAGGCCGCGCTGATGGTCAACTCAATGTCGGCGCTGCTGTCGGCCGGCACGATACTGCTGCTTTTCTGGACCATCACCCACCTGGTGAAACGTCTGATTGTCAGCGACGACGCCACATCAATCCCCTGGACCCGCATGGCCGTGATATTCGGCTCGGGCATCTGCGGCGCCCTGGCATACACATGGAGCGATACCTTCTGGTTCTCGGCCGTCGAGGGCGAGGTCTATGCCTTCTCGTCGTTCTGTACTGCCCTGGTATTCTGGCTGATCCTGAAATGGGAGAACCGCGCCGACCAACCCGGTGCCGACCGCTATCTGGTGCTGATCGCATACATCATCGGCGTGTCGATAGCCGTGCATCTGCTTAACCTGCTCTGTATCCCCGCCATCGTGCTGGTCATATATTACCGCAAGTTCCGCAACACCACGGCTACCGGGTCGCTCATCGCCTTAGGTGTGTCGGCTATCCTGGTGGCCCTGATTCTGTTCGGTCTGGTGCCGGGATTCATCGAGGTGGCCGGTTATTTCGAGCTTTTCTTCGTGAACACGCTCGGCCTGTCATACAACATCGGCGTGCTTGTGTATGCCCTTCTGTTTGTGGCGGTTGCCATCTGGTGCGTGCGCACGCTCTACCGACAGCGCTCGGTTTCGGCCGTACGTTGGTCGTTCCTGCTCACGGTGCTGCTGAGCGGCATCCCCTTCATCGGCAGCTCGCTCTGGATTCCGGTAATCATGCTTGGCGCCCTGGCCGTATGGCTCTGGGCCGCGAAGAAACTGCCCGTGCGCATCCTCACCCTGACGGCGCTGTCGATTCTGGTGATTTTCGTGGGCTATTCGTCATACGCCCTGCTGCTTATCCGCTCGGCCGCCAACCCGCCGATGAACCAGAACTCGCCCGACAATGTATTCGCTCTCTCGTCATATCTCAACCGCGAGCAGTACGGTGACACCCCGCTGCTCTACGGCCCCACATTCGCCTCGACAGTGGTGAGGGAACTCACCCCCGCCGGTGAATATACCTACCACCGCATTCCGGGCAAGAACGTGTATGCCAAGGCGGTGAAGACCTCGCCTGACCAGCCTGACAAGTATGTCGTGGCCCGTCAGGAGACCAAATACGCCATGACGCCCGAGATGTTCTTCCCGCGCATGTATTCCACCGCCTCAACGCACCCCGAGGCATACATGGAGTGGATCGGCGCGTCGGCCGATGACCTGGCGCGCGTCGAGGCTCCTCTTGTCGTCGACCCTGACGGCAACACCATTCAGACCGCCACGCTGGCGCGTCCCACCTTCGCCCAGAACCTGCAGTATTTCATGAATTACCAGCTCAACTACATGTACTGGCGCTATTTCATGTGGAACTTCGCAGGCCGTCAGAACGATTTCGCCGGCCAGGGCGAGGCCAACCGCGGCAACTGGATTTCAGGCATTTCCTTTATCGACAATCCGCGCCTGGGCGACCAGAGCCTCCTTCCCGACGAGTACGGAAAGGGTAACAAGGGGCACAACGTGTTCTTCATGCTCCCGCTGCTGATGGGTCTCTTCGGCCTGTCGTGGCAGGCTTTCCACTCGAAACGCGGCATCGAGCAGTTCTGGGTGATATTCTTCTTCTTCTTCATGACGGGTATCGCCATCGTGCTCTACCTCAACCAGCCCCCTCTGCAGCCGCGTGAGCGCGATTATGCCTTTGCCGGATCGTTCTATGCGTTCGCCATCTGGCTCGGCATGGGCGTGGCCGCCGTCGACGCATTCGTGCGCTGGCTTATGGCAAAGAAAGAGAAACCGGCACACGGGGCTGCAAAACCCGCTGTCACGGAGCGCGTTGACTCGCCCGCGGCGCTCAAGACCGCGGCTGTGGTGGCCGTGGCCATAGGCGTGCTGGTGCCGCTGCAGATGGTGTCGCAGACCTGGGACGACCATGACCGCTCGGGCCGATACACCACACGCGATTTTGGCATGAACTACCTCTCGTCGGTCGATCAGAACGGCATAATCTTCACCAACGGCGACAACGACACATTCCCCCTCTGGTACGCCCAGGAGGTGGAAGGGTTCCGTCCCGACGTGCGTGTCGTCAACCTCTCGTATCTCACCACCGACTGGTACGCCAACCAGATGCGCGTGGCCACCGAGGGTGCGCCGGGCATCGACATGATGGCTACGCCGGCCGACTATGCCTTTGACCGTCTGCAGTATTCGTTCATCGCGCCGGCCGACTCGTCACAGCGCGTGCAGGTGTCGACTGCCCTTGAGGACCTCTACCGCAACCCCGCCGCCATGGAGATGGGCCAGCGTGTGCTGCGTTATCCGCGCATGTATATCCCCGTCAATGCCGCCGAGGCTGTGAAGGCCGGTGTAATCGGCGAGCGCGAGGCTCCCGCCGTGGGCGACGCCATAGAGATCGACCTTGCCAACGACCCTTACAACGGTGGTGCCGGCGTGACACTGAGCCAGGCACTCTCGCTTGATATGCTCAACACCTCGGTCAAGAACGGCTGGAACCGTCCGGTCTATGTGGCCATGACGGTGCCCGACGAGTATTACCTGTCGATGTCGCCCTACATGCGCAACACCGGTCTGGCATACCAGTTTACCCCCCTGCGCAATCCCGAGCCGGGACAGGCCGGACAGCGCACCTGGACCGACACTGACAAGATGTACCGCAACGTCACCGAGAAATTCCGCTGGGGCGGTGTGGCCGATACCAAGGGTATATACCTTGACGAGACGGTGCGCCGCATGGTCACCACCCACCGCTCGGCGGTGGCTGACCTGGCTACAGCGCTCTATTTCGAAGGATATGACGCCCTTAACCCCGCCGACAGCACTTCGGTCAGCGATGCCGACCGCAAGTTTGCCGCCGACCGTTTCGCCAAGGCTGAGACCGTGCTGAAACTCGTCGACGAGAAACTGCCCGCCTCGGTCGTGCCCTACAGCATCCAGATCGGCGAGCAGATCGCACGCCTCTACCTGATGCTCGGCCTCCAGACCGAGAACCGGGAGCTGCAGCAGCGCGGCATGCAGATTCTCGAGAGCGAGATTCTGCGTTACGGCAAATACCTCCCCTACTTCCGCGAACTGCGACGCACCCTCCCCGGCTGGGGTTACTCGGGTCTGTCGGCCACCGACCGCTATGTGCCCGTGTACCTATACACCCTGATCGAGGACTACATGACCTACGGCGGCGATACCGACAACCTCACCAAGAAACTTTCGGCCGCCGGCATCAACATCAACGACCTTGAGGAGTATCTGCCCCAGCAGTGACATGCACACGCCCGGGTCCCAAACACTTGGGGCTCGGCCGGTGTTTTAATCTGTAGCAAGCGGGGAATACTGTGGGACGAGCAAAGCGAGTCCCCGGGCTTCAAATCCCTCACAGCACCACAGTTATGGAAACCATCAAAGTAAAGATCATAAACCGCTCGCACCATCCGCTGCCCGAGTATGCCACCCCCGGCTCAGCAGGCATGGATGTGAGGGCGTTCCTCAAGGAACCCGTGACCCTCGGGCCTCTCGAACGCGCGCTCATTCCCACCGGGTTATACATGCAGCTGCCCCACGGCTACGAGTGCCAGATACGCCCGCGCAGCGGCCTGGCCATCAAGCATGGTATCTCGCTGGTGAACACCCCCGGCACAGTCGACGCCGACTACCGCGGCGAAATCGGTGTCATCGTCATCAACCTCTCCAACGAGCCGTTCACCATCAACGACGGCGAGCGCATCTGCCAGATGGTGATCAAGGAATACACCCGCGTAGACTGGGAGCCGGTTGACCGCATCGACGAGACCGAGCGCGGCCACGGCGCCTTCGGCCACACCGGCCTCTGACCCGCCCGGGCGCCCCCGCGCGTGCCCTGCCCCCGTGCGTGCCCGCTCTTTCCCTTGGGCGTGGCCGCCTTTCCCCCGGCGGGGCAATCCCTGTCGGGTTATCGGCCCAGCTGGGCCGATAACAGAAACCGAAGCCCACGCTGCTTAAACTAACCACCTGCATTTTCCCTTATGAGAGCTCTCAGGCACATATTCACTCTGGTGGCCGCCATGACCCTGGCGGCCGTGGCTGTCACAGGCTACTCCAAACCCAAAGGGAAAAGCCGCCCCGAGGCCTGGAGCGAGCGCAATGCCCAGCGCAAGGCCGACCTCTACTTCATGGAGGCACAGCGCCAGAACCTGCTCGGCAACGACGACGCCTTCTTCGACATCATGTCGCAGGCCTGGGAACTTGACAGCACCGACAGCGGCGTGGGGCAGTTGCTGGGCTACTACATGCTCGCCCTGGGCCAGAACGACACCACTTACGCACACAAGGGGTACATGATGATGCGCCGCCGGTTCGACGAGAATCCCGCCGACTATTATTCGTCGGTATTCTACGGCATGATCAACGACCGCCTGGGCAACGTGGGCGAGTCAAACCGCGTGTGGCGCAAGCTCCACGAGCTTAACCCCGACAATTCAGACATATCGCTGAAGTTCGCCGAGGCCCTCATGGCCTCACGTGACTCGGCGGCTCTGCGCGAGTCGATCGGCGTGCTCGACGCCATCGAGCGTGTCGAGGGGCACGACCTGGGCATCACCTCGCATAAAGTGCGCGCCCTGCTGCAGCTGAAAGACTCCACCGAGGCTCTGGCGCAACTGCGTGCGTTCCGCCTGGCGTCGCCGCGCAACGCCGACATACTCATATACTCGGGCGATGTCTTCGGCGCCCTCTCGCAGCCCGATTCGGCCATATACTACTATGACCAGGCGTGCAGGGTCGATTCAGGCTACGGACTGGCCTATTACAAGCGCGCCCAGTATTACAAGCAGACAGGCGATTCGGCCGCCTACCGCCGCGAGATCACCCAGGCACTCGGGCAGGAATCGCTCGATGTGGAGGTGAAGGCCGAACTGCTGAAGGCTTATACGCTTGACATATACAACGATACCGCCGACAACCCCGAGATCGAGGAGCTGTTTGACCGCGTGATCCAGCAGCATCCGCACGAGGGCTCGGTCCGCGACCTGTATTCGTCGTATCTGGTGGCGCGCCGTCATTATGACCGCGCCGCCGAACAGCAGGAGATCGCCCTCGACGCCAATCCCGCCGATTCGGTGCGGTGGATGACCGTGATGAGCCTCTATTCGCAGGCCAACCGGCCGCAGAAAGCCATCGCCATCGGCGAGCGTGCCCTGCACTATTTTCCCGACAATGTGAACGTGAACCTCATGCAGGGGGGCAACTACCAGATGATCGGCGACTATACGCGCGCCATGGAGTATTTCGACAAGGTACTTGCCACACTGCGCGCCGAAGGTCCCGCGGCCGACGAAGAGGCCATGTCACAGGTGCTTGCCGCCATCGGCGACTCGTACCACTCGCTGGGCAACCGCGACTCAGCGTTCACATACTATGAGGAGGCGTTGCGTGTCAACCCCGACAACGCCCTGGCCCTCAATAACTACGCCTACTATATGGTGCTTTCGGGCGATGCTGCCATGCTTGACCGTGCCGAAGAGTATTCGGCCCGCTCGCTGGCCGCTCAGCCCGACAATGACACCTTCCTTGACACATACGCCTGGATTCTCTTCAACAAGAAACAGTATGACAAGGCCAGGGAGTACATTGACCGCGCCATAGAGCTTGAATCAGACAATCCGCAGCCCGACGTGCTCAGCCACGCCGGCGATATCTATTATATGAACGGCGAGCCCGCCAGGGCTGTCGAGCTCTGGGAGAAGGCTCTTGAGCTTGACCCCGACAACGCGTTGCTCAAAAAGAAGGTACAGCACCGCACCCATTTTTTTGAATGAGTGCCCTCACGGTTTCCGGTAATCAGGGCCCCCTCATGCCAATCGGTTTGCAATGAAAAGAAAAGTAATATATCAGGTCATTTGCGGTGCGCTGGCACTGCTGGCATGCGCCTGCTCGTCGCAGCGCGCTGTCGCCCCCGCCACACCCACTACAGGCGGAAATGATATTCCCGCCGCTGCGTCAACCTCACAGCAGGTGTTCCAGTCCATCACAGCCGGTGCGAAAGAGTGGAAGAACGTGTCGGTTCCGGCAAAAATCAATCTTGAGGCACCTACGAAACTCGGTGTTTCGGCCCGTGTGGTGATGGTGCGCGACAAAAGCATAGATGTTTCGGTGCGTATGCTCGGTTTCGAGGTGGGTTATCTCGTGGCCGACTGCGATTCGGTGCACGGCTATGTGAAGGTGAACAAGAAATATGTCTCCGAGAGTCTGGCGCAGTTCTTCGGCGCCGACGGCTATACGCTGTCGAATGTGCAGGACATGCTGCTGGGGCGTATCTTCTACCCCGGCATGACGGCACTCACGGCGGCTGACACGCGTCTGTTCGATTTCGACGACATAGACCAAGCTTTGGTCATCACGCCGAAACGCCAGCCTTCGGGCGCCGAGTTCGGTTTTGTGGTGAACCGCGACACGCGCCAGCTCTTCACCACGGCGCTCAAGGCCGGGCAGCACGAGGCTGTCGTGAACTACCTCGACATAACCGCTACGCCTGCCGGTGAGATGGCAGGTGTGACCACCGTGACCGTCGACAACGGCAAGATGGCCGCCACGGTCGACTGGGATCTGTCAGGCGCCAAATGGAACGCCTCGAATGTGAAACCCCGCGAATGGTCGACCCCGCGCGGCGCCACCCGCATAAGACTCAATGCACAGTTGCTTAAAAATCTGCTCGGCGGAAGATGATGAAACCTATCGAAAAGCTCATGCGCGCGTTGACCGTGTGTCTGGTCGCTGCGGCACTTGCCATGGGGGGCGCGGGCCTCTCTGTGGCCGCTCCGGCACTCACGGCGCAGGCTCGCACAACTCAACATTCGCAGAAGAAATCAACCGGTAAAAATTCCGGCAAAAAAACAGGTTCTGCCAAATCAAAAAATGAAAAAACCAAATCGGGTCAATCCGGCAAACAGTCAAACGCCTCGAAATCAGGCAGTGCACGAAGGCAGTCCGCCAAATCGAAAAATGAAAAAACCAAATCGGGCAAATCTGCCAGCCAGATAAGACAGGAGAAGAAACAGGCCGAAGAGGAGGTCAGAAAAACTCAACAACAGCTTAAATTCAACCGCCGGCTTACCGAAAAGCATCTAAATGACCTTGAACTGGTGGAGGGTGAGATCGGCGACTGCAACAAGCGCATCGGAAACATCACCGGGCGCATCGATTCACTTGACCGGCGCATCGGCGTTGTCAGCGATTCAATCGCCACGCTCGACAACCGGTTGTCATCCATTTCGAAGAACTACGCCCGCGCCCTGCGCAAGACCCAGGGGCGCGGCCAGCAGACGTCGATGATGGCGTTTGTGTTCTCGTCAGAGTCGTTTGCCGAGGCTTACCGCCGCATGAATTCGGTTAAACAGTTCGACAAATGGCGCCGCAACAAGGAGTCTGAGATCGGGTCGGTGCGCAAGAGCCTCGATGACCGCCGCCTCTCGCTCACCGGTCTGCAGAACCAGAACCGGCAGTCGCGCCGCGAACTCGGTTCGGAGCGCTCCACATTGCAGAAGAAGCAGGCCGAGACGGCCCGGCTCGTCGACTCGCTGAAGAACCGCAGTGCCGAACTCGACCAGATCATGGGTGACCGTGCGCGTCAGGCGGCACAGCTCGATGCCGAGCTTGACAACCTTATCGCCGCCGAGGCCCGCGCCAAAGCCGAGGCCAAACGCAAGGCCGAGGAGGAGGCGCGCCGTCGTGCCGAGGCCGAGGCAAAGGCCCGCGCCGAGGCTGAGGCGAAAGCCAGGGCTGATGCCGAGGAGCGTGCGCGCGTACAGGCTGAGGAGCGCGAGCGTGCGGCACAGGCCAAGGCCCGTGACGAGGCACAGGCCAAGGCACGTCGCGAAAAGGATGCCGCCGACCGCAAAGCCGCGGAAAAAGCCGATAAGGCCGCCAAAGAGGCCGCAGGAGCCACTAAAGGTGCTAAAAACGATGTTCCCCCTCCCCCCGCGCGGAAGTCGGCCGCAGAGAAGAAAAACGACGTGCCCGAATCGCGCAACGTGAAAGGCGTGAAACACAAGGGGCGTGACAATGCAGCCAAAGAGAACAAAAAACCGTCGGATGTGCCGCCGCCCCCGAAACGCGGGGAATCCAAGCCTGCGGCCGAGGTTCCTCCGCGCCCGGCACAGAACGCCACGGGCACCACGGCTCCGCGTCTGCAGTCGGCCACTACTGCCTACGCCACAGGCACTGTCGATGCCAAGGCACCGGTGGTCACCGGCACTGATTTCGGTTCCATGCAGGGTTCGCTGATGTTCCCCGTGACAGGCCGATACACCATCGTGAAACGTTTCGGGCGCCACAAGCACCCCACCCTGCCGCACATCGAGACCACCAACTCGGGCCTCGACATACAGACACAGCCCAAAGCTCCGGTGCGTGCCGTCTTTGACGGCGAGGTGTCGGCGATCTTCCGCCCCGACGGTTTCAACAACGTGGTTGTGGTGCGTCACGGCGATTACCTGACCGTCTATGCCAACCTCGGCCAGATTTCGGTATCGGCACACCAGCGTGTCAAGGCCGGCCAGACCATCGGCACCGTCTACGCCAACCCCGACGACGACGGCCGCTCGGTGCTCCATTTCGAGATTCGCCACGGCCGCGACAAACAGGATCCCGAGGCGTGGCTCCGCCGCTGACCCGCTAAGCAAGCCACATAAGCCACATAAGTTACATAAGTAACATACGTCACATACGCCACATCCCTTACCCTAAAACCCCCATCCGCGGTTGTTTGTTATCTCTTAGCAAACAACCGTTTTTTATGAGCAATACCACACCATCACAGCCTGCTGCTGCCGGCGGCGGGGACTCACCCATGCAGACAGCCCTCACTCAACACAAGGGGTATTATGCGTTTCTTGTGCTGTTTCTGGTACTTATGAGCGCGCTGGGGTCGTTTGTCAACGACATGTACACCCCCGCCCTCCCGGCCATGTGCCGGTTCTTCGGGTGCTCGGTGCCGCTGGGGCAGATGGGCCTAACCATGGGCATGGCAGGCTTGGCCATCGGGCAGATCGTGCTCGGGCCGGTCAGCGACCGCTACGGGCGCCGTCCGGTGCTGATCGGGTCGGTTATCCTGTTCATCGTGGCGGCGGTGTGCTCGCTTTTCTCGCATACCATACATGAATTCAACCTGTGGCGTCTGTTTCAGGGGATAGGTGCCTCGGGCGGCTATTTCCTGGCGCGCACCATCCCGGCCGACGTGTATTCGGGGCGTCCATTGGCAAAACTGATGGCCCTCACGGGCGCCATAAACGGTGTGGCGCCCGCCTCGGCTCCGGTGATCGGCGGTGTCACGGCGCACGCTTTCGGCTGGAAAGGCGTGTTTGTGGTGCTTGCGCTGTTCGCCCTCGTGATTCTTGTGTGCTCGCCATGGGTAAAGGAGTCGCTGGCACGCTCGCGGCGTGTCACCGTGGGGCCTCTGCGTGCTTTCGCGGGCTATAAGGTGTTGCTGGCTGACCGCGCATTCATGACACATGTGTGCCTGAAAGGGGTGGCACTGGGATTGCTGTTCGCGTATATTTCGGCCACCCCGTTCATTATGCAGAACCATTACGGGCTGTCGGAGACGGCCTACGGCCTCGTAATCGGGTTCAACGCCCTGTTTGTGGCCGCCGGGTCGATGGCGGCGCTGAAATTCAAACTGCTGAAACGTGCCGCCACGGTGGGAGCGGTCGTCGTGGCGGTCGCTGTTGCCGGCGTGGCACCGGCACTCTGGTTTGTGTACAGCCTTGTGCTGTTCGAGGTGCTGATTGTAGTTGTGATGTTCGGCCTGGGGCTGATTTTCACCTCGGCCAACACCCTGGCCATGAACGAGGGGCGTTTCAAGGCCGGCGAGGCGTCGTCGGTGCTCGGTGTGGCCGGATATGTGGTGGGTGCCGTGGTGTCGCCGCTGGTTGGTGTGGGCAACATACTGCACTCTACCGCCATTGTGTTTGTGGTGCTTGCGGTGACGGTGCTGTGGCTGTCGAGGCGATCAAAGGCCCTGGCACCTGATTTGCAGAAATAAAAGCTTTTAGGGTCTTTAGGGTCTTTTTTAAGGTCTTTAAGGTCTTTAAGGTCTTTAAGGTCGCTAAAGACTCTAAAGACCCTACCGGCCCTGTGCGTTGCCGTTATTTGTTGTGGCAAAGGAATGCCTTTTTCTGCACCCTGAAGGCGGCGGCAACCACCATCACGCCGGTGGCCGCCCAGGTGATGGGGTAGATGGTCATCAGCGTCGAGAATGAGTGGTCGATGCCCGAATACACATACACCCAGCCCAGACGCAACACGCAGGTGCCGAAGATTGTGAGGATCATCGGCGTCATCGAATACCCCAGGCCGCGCATATAGGCGCCCGAGACCTCGTAACTCGACGCCAGGCACTGCCATATCAGCACCACCTTGAAACGTGTCACGGCATATTCGGCCACGGCGGGGTCGGTGGTGAATACGCTGATGAAGGCGTTATGTTGCCAGAGTATCAGGGCGTTGGCCGCTCCGCAGAGCACCACGCTGTAAAGCATTGAGATGCCCCACACACGCCGGCAGCGGTCGGGCAGACCGGCGCCGTGGTTCTGGCCGGTGAACGCTATGGTGGCCTGGCTGAACGCCGCCACGATGAAATAGCAATAGGCCTCGTAGGTCAGCGCCGCCGCAGATCCGGCTATGGCGTCTGAACCATACTGGTTTATGGCCGACTGGATGAAGATATTCGAGATCGAGAACACCATGCCCTGCAGGCCGGCCGGGATACCGATCTGCAGCATCTTGCGGAAATCGGGCATCGAGAGCGACCACCGTTTCAGCGACAGCGTCACCGGGTCGGGCAGACGCGTCAGGAACATCACCATGATTCCGGCGTTTACGGCGTTGGCTATCACCGTGCCCCAGGCCACCCCGGCCACACCCATGCCGAGACGCGCCACAAACAGCCAGTCAAGCACGAAGTTGCATATTGTGGCCACAATCAGGCAGTAGAACGGGCGCCGGGTGTCGCCTACGCTGCGCATTATCGCCGACCCGAAGTTGTAGATCATCGCGAACGGCATGCCGCAGAAATATATGCGCAGATAGGTAGCCGCCAGGTCTATGACATCGTCGGGGGCCGACATCGCCTCAAGTATCGGACGCGCCAGTGTGGTGCCCAGTACCGCCAGAATCACGCCCGACAGCAGGGCCACTATGGCCACCGTGGAAACGGACCGTTTCACGGCGTCAAAGCTCCGGCGCCCCAGATAGTTGGCGATTACCACATTGGCGCCCACGGCTATGCCGAGAAACAGATTCACCAGAATACTGATGATCGGGCCGTTGCTGCCGACGGCTGCAATGGCGTGGCTCGTCGAATACCGGCCGATTATGGCCACGTCGACGGCGTTGAACGACTGCTGGAGCACACCGCTGGCTATCAGCGGCAGTGCGAAGACGAGTATCTTACCCGCGAGCGGCCCGTGGAGCATGTCGACTTTCCCCGATTCCTTGCGTGTGGCTTCCATATTCACAAAATTACAAAAAAATACTGTCACCGGGTAAAAAATCCGCCGGCTGAAAATTATGCGGTTATTTGCCGTAAATAGCGTTGCGGTGGCTTTTTGCTGGCGGATTTGAAAATATTAAGGCTGTTTGCCTGATGTTGGGAAAATTTTAACACTTTTGTCAACGAATGTTGCATATTTGTTTGTATATTTGTCAAAATCAATTCATCCCCAAGAGGGTCAAAGCTGAGACTTTATACTTTAAAATCTGATATTCAGACGATAATCTAATCTGTCGTATGGGCTTTGGCTGTATAAATCAACATAAACGCACACAAATATGAAAAAACGTTATGCGGTACTGGCCGCATTGATTGCCGCGATGCCGGGCGCTTTGGCGTCCGACGATTCAGACTGGGGCCGGGAAGATGCTTTCGAAGGGCGCAGGATGGCCCTGCAGTATCGTGTCGACAACTGGGAGATGTTCACCAACGTGAAGGTCGACCCCGTTACATTCGGCGATTGCTATCCGATTGACTGCCCGCCCGACAGGCCGCAGGCCGACTATATGCTTTCAGGGCTGATGGCAAGCTGGTACCCTGCCGAATATCTGCTTGGCCCGGTGCGGGTAGGGTACATACCGGAGTACCGGATACTGACATTCTGGTACCCCCAGGAGGTGATGTCGCGCGACGGTATTACCTGGAGTCTTTACAATCTCACCGAAGATGAGTCGATTGACGACAACGAGGTGCGTCTGCGCCTCGACGAGTCCTCGCCACATGGCGACTGGCGCCTGATGACCCGCGCCAATTCCGGCTCCGGGCAGTATTATTCGGGCGGTTTCATGCTGGCTAGCGAGTGCGACCCCGTGCCGGGTGAGGAGGAGATTGAGGTCCGTACGCTCTATATGTTCCGCGACCTCTCGCTGCACCCTTACAACGGGCACATGGTATATGATTTCCTTGACATGTACGGCCGCGAGTACCACAACGAGTCGGTGGTGCACACCTGGGTCGACGGCATGAACCTTGTGGTGCGCAACTTCTCTAACGTGGGGTTCGACTATGACGTGTTCTTCACCATCGACCCCGTGGCAAAGACCGTGACGGCGCGCGGGCAGGTGCTGCTCGACGACCCCGACATGCTGGGCGAGTGCGTGCTCGGCGCGGCCAACGACGACGGTTCGCCCGCCACGGGCGCCGGAGAGCGCCACACACTCACCGGCACGTTCGTGCAGGAGGAGGTCGACGGCCATATCGAGACCACGATCGATTTCCCCGTGTGGGGCGCCTACAACGAACGCAACTACAACTTCTTCAACCCCACGTCAAACACCCGCATCTTCGTGGGGTATGACATCCTCGACCCCGCGTCGTCAGTCGCCACACCGGTGGCCGACCTCAACGACGATGGCGCGCCTGTCTATTACAACCTGCAGGGTGTGCGCATCGCCGCTCCCGTTCCGGGTCAGGCATGCCTGGAACGCCGAGGCACGCAGACCCGCAAGTTCCTGGCCCGCTGATACGCCGGCCGTTAAACGAAATTTCTGATAAACCAAAAATATCTGATCAAGTCATGCAGAAAACTACCAGACTTATGACCCTGGCGCTCGCAGCCGGTCTGCTTGCCTCGACAGCCGTATATGCCGGTTCCGACCGTTTCAGGGCGCCGACACTGAAGGCCGATGCCGACCAGACCCCGCAGGCAGTGCCCGGCAAGGTCACCAATCCGTCGGCCTCGTTCGAGAACGGCTCGACGTCGGGCACCATCACCTTCACCATGCCCGAGGGGCTGAACTATGCATCGTATCCTGCCGTGGGGTGGGTGAAGTACCGCATTACCGAGGCCAACCAGTACCCCGAGGTGATATATGCCGAGGGTGACGCCCAGTACGGCCAGACAATGAACGTGCCTGTAGAACTCCCTGCCGGCTACCGCACCATCATCATCAAGGCCGTCAACGAGAAGGGCACCGGCAGCGCGCATTATCCCTACCTGTCGCTGTGGGTGGGCCCGGGCAAGCCGTCGAACGTTACCGGCGCCACACTTGCGGTCGAGGGCACTCAGGCAAGCCTCTCGTGGAACCCCGTGACCACGGCCACGCGCACCGATGCCTTCTTCCTCCCCGCAGAGGTCACATATACTGTGGTGCGCACTCCCGGTGACGTCACCGTGGCCGAGAATCTCGCCGCCACATCGTTCTCCGAGACACTGCCCGACACCGGCAGTGCCGTGGGTTACCGTTACAGCGTCACAGCCGCTTTCCGTGGCCAGACATCCGACCCGGTGTACTCGAACGGCGCCCCTGTGGGCACAAGCGCGGCCCCCTGGACAGCCGACCTGACGTCGATAAACGACTTCTTGACATTCACCGTGTCGCCCGACAATGACAGCTACATCTGGCAGTGGGACACCTTCGGCCGCGTAAAGCTCCCTTACAAGAGTTTCGGCTCGACCACGGGCAACGACGACTGGCTCATCACACCGGGTCTGCGCCTCGAAGGGGGCAAGCTTTACCCGGTAAGTTTCCTGTTCAGCAGCTACGGCAAGAGCTATACCCACACCCTTGAGATCAAGGCCGGTATGACGCCCGCTCCCGAGGCGATGACCCTCATGGTGATGGATGACGCGCAGTTCACCACTCCCTCGTCGTCACGCGAGGATGCCGCCGAGCCTGCCGGATTCCTCTATGTGCCGCAGACCGGCGTATACTATGTGGGACTGCACGACAAGTCGCCCGTCAAAGTCTATGACTGCTATGCCTACGGTTTCTCGATTGACGAGGGGATTGCCGGCACAGCACCCGAGACAGTCACCGCTCTCTCGATAACCTCTGACGTGGATGTCACCCCCGCCACGGCCGTCATAACCTTCAACGCCCCGGCTGTCGACATCGACGGGAACGCCCTTTCGGCCCTTACCGACGTAAAGGTCTGGCGCGGCGACCTGCTGGTGAAGACATTCGACGCCCCGGCCCCCGGCGCTCAGCTCACGTTCAGCGATGTGCTCGCTCCCGGCGAGAAGGGCACATACATCTACCGCATCGTGGCCTCTAACGCCTCGGGCGCCGGCCGCCCTCTGGAGCAGGAGGCCTTTGTGGGTGACTACCGCCTGCACACACCCTACAGTCAGGCCTTCGAGACCGCGGCTGATGCCGACGCCTTCACAATAATCGACGTCGACGGCTACAGCTCAAGCAACAAGTGGACCTATGAGAACAGTTATAACCAGATGAGCTGCAACTCGTCGTCGAGCATGGACTGCGACGACTGGCTCATTCTCCCCGCCATCTGGCTCAAGGGCGGCTACCGCTACACCTTCTCGGCCGAGATGAAATCGTACTGGCAGGGTGACCAGGTGCCGTTCGAGATATATCTCGGCACCGGAAACACTGTCGAACAGATGACGGTGATGCTCGGTGAGCTTAAGGGCGCCGACTCGAACATCGGCCGCGACTGGCAGACGTTCACCTACAATGCCGATCCCGTGACCGACGGCCTCTACTGTTTTGCCATACGCTATCTCGGTTCGGGCAACAGCTGCAAGCTCTGCGTCAAGTCAGTGGCCGTGAGCGACGGACTCAATGTCGGCGAACCCGCCGCCATCACCGACCTTTCAGCAGTGCCTGATTTCGGTGGCGAGGCCAAGGTGGCCGTCACGTTCACCGCCCCGTCGCTGAGCATGTCGGGCGCCACGCTCTCGTCGCTCGACCGCATCGAGCTTTTCCGCGACGACCTGCTTGTGAACACATTCACGAATCCCGCACCGGGTGCCGCTCTCAGTTTCGAGGATACCGGCATGGAGCCGGGCTATCATCTATATAAGGTCACGCCGTGGGGTGCCTCGGCCGGAGAAAGTTCGGAAACACGCGTCTTCGTGGGCGCCAACATCCCTGCCGCACCGGCAAATGCCGTAGTGACCGAGGATGCCGCCGATCTCGGCAAAGTAACCCTGAGCTGGGAGGCTCCGGCACTCGATGTCGATGGCGCCGCAATCAATCCGGCTCTGGTACGATACAACATCTATGCCCTCTCTATCTACGGCGAGGACCCTGCCCTGCTGTTCGAGTCTGTCGAGGGTACGTCGCACACCTTCGAGGCCGTTCCGGCCGGTGAACAGCACTTCGTGTGGTACCGCGTGAAGGCTGTTACTGCCGCCGGCGAGTCGGCTGCCGGTGCCGACACCGAGGTCCTGGCAGCCGGTCAGCCGCACGCACTGCCGTTCGCAGACTCGTTTGCCGACGGCAACCTGACCTATGAGTTCAACTCAGAGCGCATCGCCGAATATCCCGCCGAGTGGATTGTATATAGCGACCGCGATTTCACCAATCTCGTGCCGCAGGACGCCGACAACGGCATCATCGGCATGTACGCCCCCTACACCATGGCCACGTCGCGCCTGATTACGGGTAAGATCGAGATTTCGGGCGTCGAGAACCCCGTGGCCTCCATCTGGTTCCGCGCCGTGCGCGACTCGCAGAGCAAGGTGGCCATCGAGGTGCTCGACTGCACTGCCGAGACCCCTGCATTCACCCGCCTGGCCGAGAAGACATTCTGGGCCGAGGATTATCCCGAGGGATGGGTTAAGATCGAGGCTCCGCTTACCGATTACATAGGCAAGACCGTACAGATCGGCATCGTGGGGCAGGCCCAGTCACAGAACTATCTGTTCTTCGACAACCTGCGCGTCACCCAGCAGTACGACCACAACCTCACCGCCCTCTCCATCTCTGCCCCGGCACGCATGTATCCGGGCGAGGAGGCCGACGTGACCGTGCGCATGCAGAACTACGGCGCGCAGACCGCCGAGGGATATTCCGTTGAGCTTTACCGCAACGACGAACTTGTGCAGACATACCAGGGCGAGCCCCTGGCACCGGATGTAGCCACCGAGGTGCGTTTCACCGAGCTTCCTGACATCACCATGCCCGAGGAGTTTGTATACCGCGCGCAGATTGTCTACGCCGCCGACCAGCTCCCGGCCGACAACACCACCGCCGAGGTGACCGTGACCCACCGTTTGCCCTTCTATCCCTCTGTCGATGACCTCGCGGGCACTACCGAGGGTGGCGTGAACACGCTCACATGGTCTCAGCCTTTCATACCCGTGTTTGACTGTGTGCCCCCCGAGGTTACCGAAGATTTCGAGTCGTTCGCGCCGTTCGCAAAGGCCGACCTCGATGACTGGAAACTCGTCGATGGCGACGGCGAACCGTTCGGCGGGTTCAACGAGATTACCTTCCCCGGCATATCGGGTCCGGTATCGTACTTCGTGATGGATGACTCGCACGAGAGCATGCCCTACGACCCCAACGGTGACCTGAAGGCCCATTCGGGCAACAGATACCTTGCCTCGGGCTGGGTAGACGGCGCCACCGGTGTCAGCGACGACTGGCTGATCTCGCCGATGGTATCGGTGACCTCCGACCGCCTGTCGTTCTGGGCCAAGAGCTACGACGCCTCTCTGCTTGAGACCTTCGAGGTGCTGTATTCGACCACCGACCGCCGCCTTGACAGTTTCAAGCGCGTGCGCCTCTGCGGCTCGGTTCCCGCCGAGTGGACACAGTATGAGTTCACCCTCCCCGCCGGCACACGTTACTTCGCCATCCGCTGCATCTCAAACGACCGGTTCATGCTCTTCATCGACGACATAGCCTATACCCCGATTGACTGCACCGAACCGATGGAGGTGCTCGGCTACAACGTCTACCGCGACGATGTGAAGGTTAACGATGCCATGGTCACCGGCACCACATACGCCGACGCCGCCACAGAGGCCGGTACGTCGTGCCGTTATGCCGTGTCTACCATCCTCGACCTCGGCGAGTCGCGCCTCTCCAACGAGGTGCAGATCGTGACCTCGTCAATCGACCCCATCGCAGGCTCCGGAATCGACGTGAGGGTTGTCGACAACACAATCCTCATCAGCGGTGCCGAAGGCCTCCCAGCGGCCCTCTATGACACCGCAGGACGCCTTGTGGCCACCACCGTCTGCACCGACCCCCAGGCAATCCCCGTGCCTGTCGGGGTGGCCCTGCTCACCGTCGGCCCCAACAGCTACAAGCTTCTGGTCCGCTGACCCCAGGGGCGGCCCTGCATATCTGTTAATAGCCCCCTTTAAACCCACTCAATAGAAAAAAGCGGTGTGCCGTCTGCGGCGCATCGCTTTTTTCCGTAAATTTGCGCCACATAAGCCACATCCGTTACATAAACCACATAAGTTACATCCCCACCCCACCCCCCTGATATGCAAACAGCAAACTTCCTCTGCGATGGCCTCACCCCCGACTGGGCCGAAGGCGTGAATTGCGCCGTAACCATCTGCGACGCCGACGGCGTAATCCTTTACATGAACCGCCGCTCGCGCGAAACCTTCGCCTCGCACGGCCCGCTGATCGGCAAAAACCTTTTCGAATGCCACTCGCCAGAGTCGCAGGCCAAAATCCGCCATCTACTGGCTACCGGTGAGTCTAACGCCTACACCATCGAGAAAAACGGCCTCCACAAAATGATCTACCAGACCCCCTGGCGCCGCGACGGCCACATCGCCGGCCTCGTGGAGCTCTCCATGGTCATCGCCCCCACCCTTCCCCACCACGTTCGCTGACCGCAGCCCCTCCCCACTCCCTCTTTCCCGTTCCTTGCACATAATGGTGCCCCTGTTCCGGTTATCGGCCGAGCTCGGCCGATAACACAACCGAAAGCCCACTATGCACCAATGGCCGCGGTGCATAAACGGCACCATAAAAAAGCTCACCGCCTGTCAGCACGACTGTCGGTGAGCTTTTTGCCGTTGAAATAAGCCTGATGAGGCTTATGCCGGCGCAAATTGGTAATCTTATCTTAGTATTATAATCTTATCTTAGTATTATATTCGTTTATCTGACGTTAACCTTGGTGACCGATGTGCCGGCGCGCACCACATAGATGCCGCTTCCAAGGGCAATAGTGCCTGCAGGGCCCTCGTAGGCGCATACGCCTGAGGTGGTGTATACCTCTATGTCGCCCTCGGTTCCGGTGACGGTGATTTCGCCGTTACCTGCTGTTATGGTAACCTCGGGTGCCGATACAAGATCTTCAATGCCGGTAATGACACCATCTGAGGTGAGTCCGTGGAACGAGTGTCCCAGATTCCCTGCGGCGCGGGCGCTCCCTGCGGCCTGCGCTGCGGCAATCCCGGGAATATAGTTGGCCTTGAGGAAGAACGACACCTCTTTTGTGTCGGCAAGTTCCTTTACAGCATCCTTATGAAGGTTAACCGGAATAGGCTCGAACGTGCCGTGGGCGTCATAGTATTCAAGGGCGTTCTCGCTCACGGGGAAATTACCGAGAAGTATGGCGTTCTGCACGCCGTGCTCGGCATCGTAGACAAATTCCTCGTCCTTGATGGAGTTGTCGGTAAATATTTTGCGCACGCAGTAGAGGTCGTAGCTTTTGATGAACTGCATGTTCTGGAGAGGTTGGATATTGCATCGCATGGTTACGTCACCGTTGCCATTCGTATCGAACTCTATGTCGTGGATTTCAGCCTGGTGGGTTATCTCCACGGGCACGGAGAATGTGGTCTTGGCGATGTCCTGTTTCAGGACTGTGCTTCCGCTGTATGAAGACCCTTTGTCGATATAATTCAGGTCACTGTCATACTGTGTCTGCTGAGCCACGCCATGGTTGAGGAATGTGACATCCATGTCGGTGTATGTCTTGCGCTCGCCGTCGTTGCTGACCCATGAGATTTCCACGGTGTCGTCGTTGTGACGGGGTGCCACATAGTCGAAAGAGCCGTTTATGGTAGTGTTGCGGTATGACGTACCGGCTGTCGAGCATGTCATCCACGGCTGAGTCCAATAGTATTCGGGCAGGTACCAGAAAGAATACATATTGTTGATGGTGGCATAGCCCGCGTCGTAATATGCGTCAACATAGGCGCTGATCTGCTGCGGGGCGATGGTCAGTGTGCGCGAGGCCTCCTTGATGTCGGCCTTGACATAGCCGCGCTGCACGTAGTCTGACGCGTAGTCAGACGAATCGAAAGCGTAGCCGTAGTTAGACCAGTTGTACATGTACAGGGTGTTGTCGCGACGCACCGCGCGCATGTCGTAGTTGTAGGTTGTGCCTGATGCCGTGATGCTCGTGGCCGCTGTGTTGCCGGGGAACACGAAGAGCGAGATTATGCCGTAATAATCGGTGTTGGTATAGTCGGATGTCATGGAATTCACTGTCATGGCCAGCGGCATCGTGAAGTTGATGCGGTATGAGCCCTCGCCAATCGACGTGATGTTGTTTGATATCCAGTTTTCCTCCCGGCGGGTATAGGTCGCGTATTCATCGCCGCGGTATGTGGTCGAGAGGTAGTTTTTTGTCATGAAACATACATACTTTCCGTTCAGCGATGGGGGATAGGCTTTCTGCTGATAGGGGAGCGAGAGTTGCCCGTTCGACAGGATGTTGAATGTGATGTCCATTCCGTCGAGCAGGAAGTCCTTCAGGCGCACCTGGCTGTCACTGATCTTTACAAACTTGCCGCAGTGTGCGCCGGTAGGCAGGAACAGCTGGCATGCGTCGCCGCCGAATATCTGCCCGACGAGCTTGCCGTCAAGCTGATCCGCGGTGATTGCGACTGCAGATGCCGGCATGATTGCCAGAGTGGACGCTAACAAGGTTTCGAGTAGTAATTTTTTCATAAGCAGATGATAGGATTGGTTTGTGTTTTTGATTGAGTATTAGTGCCTTCAACACAATTCGATGGCAAAATTACGGAAAAGTCCACTAATTACCCCCCCAATTGGTTAAATAATGTTAATCATCTGTTTTTCAATGTGTGACATGCAGATAAACAGGCAGACGCCCCGGGTTCTGCGCTTAAACCGGAGGGGCGTCTGTGCTGGGGTGCCCGGCGTCGCTTCCAACGCCGCTAAGGGGATTTATTATCCCGGCTTACGTGTGTTTCTACAATTATATATAAAAAGAACGCCCCGCACCGTGGGTTGGTTGACGGCGCGGGGTGTTAAAATGGAGTGTTAACGTTAACGGTTGGCGCTGAGGCTCAGTCGAGCATGTCGGTGGGCACACCGACGATGCGGAGATCGTTGCCGGTGATGAAGTTCACGATGTCTGAACGGATCTCGGAGGGGTCGATGTCGGCCTCGATGCGGCGCAGGGCGTTGAACACCGAGATGCCGCTCTGGTAGACGTTGCGGTATGCCTTGGCGATATCGTCGATCTGGGGTTCGGTGAACCCGTGTTTCTTCATCACTATGGCGTTGACGCCGAAGTAGGCGGCGGGGTTGTGGGCCAGGATGACGAACGGGGGCACGTTGCCCGAGATGCGGCATCCGCCTTTGACCAGCACCCATTTGCCTACCTTTGATTTCTCGTGCACGATGACGTTTGACGACAGTATCGAGCAGGCGTCGATATGGCAGTCGCCGGCCACGGTAACGCCGTTGCCCAGCACGCATTTGCCCACGACTACGGTGTCGTGGCCCACATGTGCGTTGGCCATGATGAACGAGTCGGAACCGATAACGGTGCCCTGTTCTTCAGGACGTATGCCGCGGTTTATGATCACATGCTCGCGGATGGTGACGTTGTCGCCTATGTGGCAGTAGGTGAAACCGCCTTTCCAGCGGAAATCCTGGGGTTCGGCACCGACTATGGCGCCCTGGAACACGCGGCAGTTGCGCCCCATGCGCGTGCCGCGCATTATCGAGGCGTATGGGAATATCTCGCACCCTTCGGCGATTTCGACATCCTTGTCGATAAAGGCGAACGGGTGTATCTTGACGTTGTCGGCAATTTTTGCCGAGGGGTCGATGTAGGCTAATTGGCTGATCATGACATTAAAGATTTAGAGGGGTTTAGCGACCGCCGCCGAGTGCCTGGTAGAGCTTGATCAGATCCTGAATGCGGCTCAGTTCGGTGTTGAGGCTCGTCATCTGGGCCGAAAGCAGTGAGCTCTGCGAGTTCAATACCTCGAGGTAGGTCGTGGAGGTGTCGTGCGCCATCAGAAGGTTGGTGTACTCCACAGCCTGCTGGAGTTTCTCGGTCTGCAGGGCGAGCATCTTCGATTTCTCGGTGTTGTTTGCGAACGAAACGAGAGCGTCGTTGATTTCGGCCGAGGCGTTGAGCAGGGCATACTTGAAGTTGTTGAGCGACTGCTCCTGCTGGAGTTTGGCGGCTTTGAGGCGTGCGATGTTCTGTCCGCGCGAGAAAAGCGGGGCGGTCAGCGAGCCGGCCAGCTGGATGAACCAGTCGCCGGGGTTCTTGATGAACGAGCCCAGCAGGTTGGTGAAACCACCCTGTGCCGAGATTGTGAGGCCGGGGTAGAAAGCCGCGCGCGCCGAGTTTGTGGTGTAGTAGGCGGCGGCCAGCTGCTGCTCGGCCACACGCACGTCGGGACGCTGTGCGATTTCACGCAGCGATATGCCGTCGCGCAGGATGGCGGGGATGTCGAGGCGTGCCGACGCAGGTACCTGCCAGGTCTGGGGAGCCTCGTTGAGCAGGAGCGACAGCGAGTTGTTGGCGGCGTCGAGGGCTGTCTCAAGGTCGTAGATCGATCCGAGAATAGAATAATACTGTGCCTCAGACTGCACGACGGCAGCCTCGGTGACGCGACCTGTCTCCTTGAAGTCGCGCATTGTCTGCACGCTCGATTTCCATATCTCGGCTGTCTGGCGCGAGAGTTCGAGCTGTGACTCGAGGATGGCTATGCCGTAGTAGCACGATGCCACGCCGCCGATGATCTGCGAGCGCACGGCCTGTGCATAGTCTTCCTGGATATAGACGGCGGTCTGTGCGCCGCGCTTGCTGTTGAGCAGTTTGCCGAAGACGTCGATCTCCCACGACGCGGCCATGGGAATGGAGTATGTCCAGGTCATCTTGGCGCCCTCAAGGTTGTATTTGGCGCCTGCGCCGTTGGGGGTGAGGGCCAGCGAGGGGAGGTAAGCCAGTTTCGCGCCGAGCAGGTTGGCTTTGGCAACCTCCACATTGACGCGGGCGTTCTCAAGGTTCACGTTGTTGGCCAGGGCGCGTGAGATGTAGTCCTGCAGCAGGGGGTCGGTGAAGACCTGCTGCCACTGCAGGTTGCCGTAGGCGGTAGAGTCGGGAGTCTCGGCGGCCACGCGCGCATATTCGGCGGTCACGGGGTCGTCCTGCGGCATCTCGAATTTCTTGTAGATGTGGCATGACGTCAGCATTGATGACGCCACGGCCGTAGCTACAAATATTTTGGTGATTTTCAACATTTTGCGGTTATGTCGTGTATGTTTGTCTGTTTTCGGCGCCGTGCGGGGGGCGCCCCGTTGCGGGGCGCCCTGCCTGACGCTCGGTAAGTTATCGCGAATACTGCTCGATTTCCGACTCGATGCCCGAGTTGTCGGTATCCTCCCATTTCAGCGGCGAGATCTTTTCCTGCAGGAACTGGAAGGTAACGAACATGGCGGGCACGATGAAGATCTGCAGTATCATGCCGATGAGCATGCCGCCCACCGAACCTACGCCGAGGGCGCGGTTGCCGTTGGCACCTACACCCGAGGCGAATACCATCGGGAGCAGACCGATGATCAGGGCCAGCGATGTCATGAGGATGGGTCGCAGACGGGCCTCGGCACCTGCCACGGCGGCGTTGAACACCGACATGCCGCCGCGCCGACGCTCAAGCGCGAACTCGACGATAAGGATGGCGTTCTTGGCAAGCAGACCGATAAGCATGATCAGTGCGATCTGCAGATAGATGTTGTTGGTGATTATCTTGACCACATCGCCTGTGCCCAGGTAGACGAGGTTGAAGATCCACAGCAGAATGAACGAGCCCATGAGGCCGAACGGAATCGAGAGGATAACCGCCCAGGGCACCACATAGCTCTCGTACTGAGCCGAAAGCAGCAGGTAGACGAACAGGAGGCAGAGGCCGAAGATGACGGCTGTCTGGCCCGAACCCTGTGTGCCTTCCTCGCGTGTCATGCCGGCATACTCGTAACCGTAGCCCTGGGGGAGTGCCTCTTTGGCTACGCGGGGGATTGCTGCCAGCGCCTGGCTTGACGAATAGCCGGTTGCGGGGTTACCGGTTACCGAGATGGAGGTGAAGAGGTTGAAAC
>ERZ1673743.1539-NODE-1539-length-24585-cov-10.594782_pt1 | contig 24585 bp, 19 predicted proteins | sample MGYA00580197_ERZ1673743 | MGnify/ENA primary metagenome ERZ1673743 (study PRJEB41218, sample SAMN15661795) | gut metagenome | host: Homo sapiens | place: Canada: London | collected 2015-08-20/2019-03-30 | study: EMG produced TPA metagenomics assembly of... | reverse complement strand
TAACTCAATATTACCGGTATTTTATTTAACTTGCATTTACTTCTTAAAGTAACTAAAGTATATTTTACTTATTAATGGGTAACTACTACTCATTTAATATAAATTATTTTATTCAATGAAATAGCTTGATCCAATATTACTGTTGATAGTTCCATTTTCTTTTTGAAAAAACTAACAATATAATAAACAAAACAATAAATAATATATAATTATTTTTTTTTCATAAAATTCACCTTTAGTTGCTTATTTTATTATTTCAATAAACGTTACATCGTTTTCAACAGATTTTTCTATTAATTTATTATTAATAAGTTTGTTTATCAAATAAATATAAATAAAATCAGCATATCTTACAGAAGGTATAATAGGATTTCCCATTAAATTAGCAACTAATGTATGTATATTTACTTTACCTAATTTTTCTAACCTTTGTAATATATCATTATCAAAATAATTAATGTCTTTTGAAATAACTTGACCATTTATCATAAATCTGAGCTCTGTATTATCATTAATTAATTTTAACCATTGATTACTAAAGTTATCTTTTTCCATTTCTTTTAAAACATGTTCTTTTTGTTCTAATATTTTTAATTCTTTTTCTGTTATACATCCTAAAGTTGTTGCTTCCCAATCAAGTTCTTCTGTATATATTACACTTATATTTTTTTCTTTTAAAAGATAACATATATATAATAATAAACAATAGTCATCACAATCTAAATGACTTGACCATATTCTTATTTTAGTTGCTATATTGGCATATTCTATTAATTTGTTATATTCATATTTAAAATCAAAGCCATTTTCAAACAGTTTATTCTGATTTAAATTAATATATTTTTCTAGTTCAGTTCTTTTTAAACACTTCATTCCATCAAGACTACCAATAGATAAACATAATGGCAAACAAATTTTTAAATTTTTGTTTCCACTTCTTTTTAGTAATCCTAATTCAGAATCACTAGAAACAATTTCAATTACACTAGTACTTTCAGATTCTATTTTTTGAATATCACCATCATATAATGTTTCTTTTGTTATTTCAGATAGTTTCAAATAATCACCTTCTAATGAGATTATATCATACACTTTTCTATTTGACTAAAGCGAACTTATTAGTATACTGACAAAAGAGACAAAATACATTCTCAAAATTTTTAGTTAACAAAAAAATTAGTCATATTTCAGACTAATATATATTAAAAATTCTAACAATCGAACGAATTCTCCAATGGTGTCCCAGACGAGAATCGAACTCGTATCTAAGCTTTAGGAGAGCCTTGTACTATCCATTGTACTACCAGGACATATAAAAATTATAACATAAATGATTATAAATAAAAACAATGAGATTATTTTTTTCCCATTGTTAATACATTAAATGCAAAAATTAATGATAAACTCAATGCTGTAGACACTTTACCAGTTACTTTTGTATAGCTGAATTTATAACTTGCATATTCATAGATAGCAACTACTTTATCAACAAGAGTTAATACCCATGATTCCTTATATTTAGGTAAAGTCATACATAAAGGAAACATATGAGCTGCTATAGCATTTTCTTCTATTTTATTTAGTTTGAATTCTCCTTTAGCATTTGCTAAGGCAATGTCAGGATGAACAACTCCTTGAATTAAACCATGATTGCTTCCAAACTCTTCGTTTGTAAAGAAATCATGCAATATAGCTGCTCTTGTAGCTGAAACATAATCTAAATTCAATTTTTTAGATACTTTATAAACATTTCTCGCTACACGCATAGAATGAATATATCTTGTAATACCATGATGCGATTCATTTTTTATTTTTAAATATTTTTCATTTTTAATAATTTCTTTTGCTATATCATCAAAACTTAAATTAGTTTTCATTTTACCACTCCACTTTGAAAAAATTATATCATATATCAATAATTATATATTCTAATTTTTCATTACTTAACAAGTCGCTTTACTTGTCGCGACCTATTAAGTATATCAAATAATTAGTTAAATATCAAATTTATGATATATAAATATAACTTACATTATTGAATAATAAGTCATCCCCATTTTTAATATAGGTATCATTTCCAATGACAATTTTGTCGATTTCTTCCGTAAAGTTTTCCTCTTTTACGCTTCCATCATCTTTTATAATATATGCATGATTATAGTTATCTGATGCATTTAAAAGAATTATATCTTGATTATTTGTGTAATATTTATATTCACTGTCATCTATTATGAAATCTATATCATTTATTACACCCTTTTTTGTTAATACATAATTATATACATCATTTCCATAATGAATTTCAAAACCATCACTTAGTATATTATATGTTCCATATTTATTAGTTATTAATTCTTTATTACTAATGTCAATTGAAATCACTTTATAGTTAGAGAAAGCTGGTAAAAGATATATTATTTCTTTTTCACTTCTTAACTTTCTAACCTTATTTATATTTGTTATATATTCTCTTGCTGGATCACTTGCTGGTTCTGTAGTCGTAGTGCTTTGAGTTATATTATTCATTTTTTTAGTAATATATTTAACACCATAATATGTTAATGATACAGCTAAAATTAAGCAAATGAGAATTATTAAAAATGATAAAAATTTGTTTTTCTTTTTTACTTTGATTCTATTATTTACATTATTAACCTTTTGTTCATTAACATTATTATTTGCTTCAATAGTCGCTTCTTGAACATTTTCTCTTTCTCGATCCAAGAAAGGAATGTTTTGATTATTCATGTATTTCACCAACTTTGTCTTTATTTACGGATATAACTTGTTGATTAATGCCATTTGTATTAATTGTTTTTATTACCTTTACTTGAGGAGCTGGTGTATTTGAACTTAATATTTTATCATTTGGAGCATCATTTACAACATGAGAAGCAACTACTCTAGTTGGGATAACTATACGTTTTCCAACTCCAACGCTGCTTTCTCCATTAAAGGATGCTTTAACTTTCATATTTTGACTAACTACTTCACGTTTTTCCTCAGCAACTTTATTTATGGCTTCTTCTTTTATCTTCTTTGTTTTTTTAATAGTGAAAAATGAATAAATCATGAAACTACCACCAGTAAAGAAAAATAGTATTGCAAATATTAAATTGGTATAACTTCTTGTAATTGTTATTGTATATTTTGTTTCGTTTAAGTCTCCAAAATTTGATGTTACAACTATAGTATTTTTCCCTTTGCTTAAAACTTGTAGGCCATCGTTTCTTATAGTTACATTCTCATCTTTAGGTATAGCCATTACATATATTTCATTAATATTGTAAGGAATTGTAACTTTGTATTCCAAGGTTTCAGGATTAAATGTAAACGGATAATTAACTATTTTTAATTCGCTTAATTTAGTGTCAACTTCTTTTTCACCATTTGGTTTAGTGATAATCAAACTTACTGTTGCTGTTTGATCAAAAGTGTTTCTTAAAACTAACTCTACAACATTTTTTCCGTCTGCTAAAGTGCGCTTACCTAAACCTATTATCGTTATTCCCTCAGCAGCTGTTGCATTAATATTTACTTCGGTTGTATCTTGATTAACAGTTACATAATATATTCCATTTTCATTTGTTACTTGGAAATTATCAACTGTTAAACTTGTTAATCTTAAAGGAGCTATATATTGTGTAGTTGTAGTTGTTATTTTTTCAGTAACATTGTTACCTGCAGCAGTAGTTATTTTTTTTGTTGTCGTTGTTTTCGTTATATGATCATTAATTTTAAAACTTCCAGTTGAATTATTAATTCCACTTATGTTTTCAAAATTTGAATCACTTGCCTCTATTCCAGAAATAGTCAAAGATCCACTTCCAACAGCAGTTGTTTTTAAAGTAACTGTTCCTATGGAGAAAGAATTTGATTTCATTGTATCAGTGTATAAATCTATTACACCATTACTACCTTCACCAATCCATCCAGAACCTGCTTGAAAACTTTCAAAAGATGCATTTCCAGAAACATTTATTTTTCCATGAAAACTTGATATTTCTGTTCCACTTGCAGTTCCTGTTAAAGTACATTTAGTTGTATTTCCAACTTCAACATTATTACATTTAACGCTTACTCTAAAACTGCCAGCAGCTTGAACACTATTTGGTAAAATTAATGCCAAACTTAACACGATTAATCCTACTAAAGTTCTACCTTTCATATTTTTTCCTCCTTCTTATTAATGCAATTAGCAGTACCAGTATAACTATAGGTACTATAAATAAATAATAATTAATTTTGTTTTTTTCTTTGTTATAAATAATAACCTCATTAAATTCATTGTCACCATAACTTAAATATGTTGACTTTATTTTTCCAGTATATGTAATTTTGCCTATTTCAAATTTTCCTTTTTTGAAAGTGTCGGTGTATAAAAGAATTTTGTTATTTTCATAATCTCCTAAAAAGTCATTTGTAGCTTCAAATTTTTTTATATTACCATTCAAATGATATTCTATTGCACTAACTTCAAAATTGGAAGTTGCATACATTATACATTCCTGAACTTTGCCACTCTTTTTGCAATCATATTCAATACCTTCTGCAAAACAAAGTGTAGGAATAAGTGATAATAGCAAAATCATTATTTTCATCATATATCACTTATCCTATCTCTTACAAAACTATATAATTTAGAAACATCTGCAACTTTTATATCAGTTTGTTTTCTAATTCTTGCAGCATTTAAACTAGATTTATCAAGGTTAGTTTTTCCTCTAACATAGTTATAAAGCATTGATACATCAAATACATTTATTTTTCCATCTTTGTTTAAATCACCTATTATAGAAATAGTATATGTTTCTCCTCCATTAACAAGAAGCATGCCCGTTCCTATTTCAGTTACTTTACTAGTTATATTGTTCTTATTCTTATCAAGGATTACATAATTATTAACTAAACCATTTAAGTTGAACAAGAATTCAGTTTTGCTCAAAGACTTTTTATTCATGCTTAGTACACTTATAGTAAAATCATCATAATTTACTGAATATGTATTTGAAGATAGTCTTTGTCTTGTTGTAACCTTAATTACTTTAGTAAAATCCTTATTTCCAATTTTTAATTCACAAGAACCTATTCCATTCACTTTAATTCTACCATCATCTAATACTTTTACTATTTCTTCATTTGATGAAGTTATCTTAATATTACGATCTGTATAATCTACTGGTTCAATAACATAATTTATTGTTTTATATTCTCCATTAAACAATGTAACTTCATCATTTATCTCAATATTATCAATGATAGTTTTAATATTATTTACCTTTTTATATTCATAAACTGATTTAGTAACTTTACTATAAGGTAAACCATTAATACATAAATAGAAATCAAGATCTCCTGCTATTAGTTTTCCGGTTTTAAATGTTGTTTTGAATAAAGTTGCTCCATAGAAATCTGTTTCTTCAATGTCAGTTTTTACCTCGTCAACTAACCTTAAGCCCTTGTATGCTTTTATAGAATAAACATCTTTCTTAGTTTTATCATATGTTGTGCTAAAAGTATATGAACCCTTAGCTCCATCAGCATCATATATATAAGCATTTCCATAATCAACTACTGGTTCAATAGTAGACTCATTATTTAATGTTACTTTATAATAATTTCTATCTATTGTGAATGATAATTTGTTGGATGTTGAGAATGAACCATCAGCTTCATAATATGCTAATTCAACTGTATATTCTCCAGTTCTTGCTGCAAAAGGAATGATGTTAATGTAATATTTTCCTTCTTCAGAAACCTTGTTAACAATTTTAAATGAGTTAGTTATTTTGTCTGATGCAATATCACTGTAAACGAGATTATTTTCAGCGTCATATATTCTTACTTTTAAGTTATTTAAATCATTTCCAGTAAGAACCGTATTTACATCAAATGTATAACTCATATTATCCATATCAGCATAAATTGGAGAATTATTTGCTGTCATATTGGATAGTTTTATTTCTTTATAATTAGAATTCATAATATAATCAACATTTTGAGTATATTTGTAGTCTATATTTTCTTGATAAGTTAATTCTACTTGATAATTACCAGCGGTTATATTTGTTCTTCCATAGTATTTTATTTTTATAACATCATCATATTTTTCAATAGTAAATTTGTTTGTTACGTCTCTTCCGTCAGTTGTCTTAACTACTACATTCATATCTGATGCAAAAATATCATAATCACTTGAGTAATAGATTTCAAAAACACTATCGACATTGTTATGTAATCTTCCATCTACGGCATCAGTTATAATCTTTGTTTCCTTGATTGTAAAGTCTTTCTTATAGTCTCCTACAGCAAATGATGTTTCTTTTTCTAGACGATATCCGTCCATGTCATAATAAGTAATAACTTTATATGTACCTGGTGTAACTGCATTTTTTTCATAGCTTATATTCAACATCAAGTTGAAAAGTGAAGTTTTACTATTTGATGCAGTAATTGTAAATGACGATGTTACATCATTGTTTTCTTCATCAAAAATTCTTGTATTTTTACTGAATAAATGTTTATTTGAATCAGCATCAATATGACTATCACTTATTTGAATATTTGGTATATCTTCCGTTTCTATTTCAAATTGTACTTTACCAACAGTATTTGGATATAACGGATTTGGGTTATAAGTTGGCGCTTTAAAGTTGAAGTTAAAATAAGTTTGATTTACTGTAAATACAAGTGAATCACTGACAGAAGTTTTATTATTAGAATATTCCATTGTAATCATATATTTACCACTAGGAATTATTTTACTAGCAGAATAATCTATTTCTAGATTATGTGATGTGTTAAAATCACTTCTACTATAATTAAAGTATTGTTCATAACCTATAGTTCCATCTTCATTAGTAATTTTTATTTTTAAATCTTCATTAGAATAATCAATTCCATGTACTTTTACCGGTATATATATTTTTCCTACTTTATTGGTAAACAAGTTATCAACCACTAAATTTTCATTTATTTTTGAATAAATTAAAGTGTTTTGTTTATCAAAAATGATGTTAGCATATTCTCCTTTGACCTCAAAATTATATACACGATATTCAGTGTTACTATAATAAATAACCAAAGAATACGTACCTTCATTTAATTTCATTTCATTGCTTAAATTATTCTTTAAAGCTAGTTTTAAAATACCACTAGTTTTTGTGTCATTAGTTGCAGTAAAACGATCATTGTAATTTGTTCCAATAGTTGGATCACATGTTCCATTTATGCAATCTTTGTTTATAGACCATGAAGCTAGTTTATCAAATGGTGAATCGATTTTTGCTGTTATTGTTACATCTGATAAATTATTGTAAAAGCCATCTATTTTAATCATAGTACCATTATCATTATATTTACTACTAATATCTACGTTTTCAATTTTCCAGTTAAATAAACTTTTTAATGATCTACCATAATCCGTTAGTTCATATTCACTTTCCGCTGAATGATACTTGACTTTTATAGTATAAACACCATCCATATCTACCTTGTTATCAATAAGTTCAATAATCACTTTTCCAGTATAACTTGGTCCTGTTGTCAAATCCCAATTATCGCGAATTTTAAACATACGATTTTCAGCATCTTCACTGGATACGTCAACGTATTTTCTTAATGTTTTATCATAATAGTAGATAGTGTATTCAACATTATCTAATTCATTTTCTAGGATGTTTTTTGTTGAAATGTCATAGTTTATGAACATTCCATCATCACTTATTTTCGCATCACGATTGCTTAATATTAAAGTATATTCCTCTTCAGATACAGAAAAATCAATATTTTTTTGAATTAAATCATTATCACCATCTTGATATGATAAAGTTAAAACGTATTGACCAACTTCTGCTTTATTTCTAATATTTGTCAATAAGAATTGATATTCCGATAATTCATCATCAATTTTATTAATTTCATATGAATAAGTAAACATAGCTTTACCAGTTGAATCTTTAAAAGTCTTGTTTTGACTATCTAAAACTAACTTTTCACTAGTAGTACCAACTCTTTGCATAACAATACTAGGTACTATATTGCTTGGGTTATCTACATAGTATGTGTTAGTGTTTATAGTAACAGTTTTTTCAACGTTTTTAGCATATATGATTGTTTGGTCATCTACTAATTCAATATCATAGTATTTTCCAGAAATATTAAATTCTTTTTCACATGTATCAATTATTCCATCTTTTGTATAAGTAATAACTATTTTGTAATCGCCTACACTAATCTTTCCAGGTGTAATATTTAACTTTATTTTTGAGATGGCAGATGTTGCTTCTACAGGCATATTATATTCTTCTTCAACATCAAATTTACTAGTCACGTCAACATAATTATTTCCGTTTTTTTGATAAATTTTAACATTAAAACGGCTATTGCCTGAAGAGTCAGTATCACTGTAAATGTATTTAGTGTTTAAATCAAATACTATATTTCCGTTTACATTGTAGTACGCTTTATTTTCATCATTTCTTACATTGCTTTGAACAACGTTGCTAATTTCTAAATCATAATCAGGTTCAGAATAAGAAATTGAAGTCATATGAACATTTTGTAGCCACATTTCTGGATATAAGTCTTTACTAATTGTAGCTTCTACTTCTTCGCCTGTTATTGGATCAACTGTATTTTTATTTATATATCCAATTGCTTCCATTGTATCGTATTTTGTGTAAACATAATATGTTCCTTTTGGAACTTCAGTTTTAGGTAATATAGTTATTGCACGATCAACATTATTTAAATTATCATAATCAACTTTTATATCAAATAGTTTTGTTAATTCCTTACCTTCTATTTTTTTACCATTTATTTCATATACCTTATATTCACCACTAAAAGTTCCACGGATTATGTTTCCATTGGCATCATAAACAAACTTCGTTACTAGATATCCATACATATCTGGATATTTCGATTTAAACTCCGTAAGTGACATTGTTGCATTGGCAGTTTTAAGTGTTCCATCAACATTATATAGATCATAAACAACATCAATATCGGTTCCTGCTGAATTTGATTTAAATGATTTAATTAACATTTTGTTTTTTGCTCCATCATTATCAGTGTGAAAGAAATTATCATCACTGCTAACAAAATTTCCATTGGAGTCAAATTTATAGCAACTTAGAAAGTTTGAACCCCCACAAGTTGGGAATTTTTCATCAATTTCATATAATGTGGCAAAATCGTTATAAGTCATTTCTTTTGTTTCAAATGCACTTCCGTTTATAGATACGTTAAAATTAACTTTGCCTGTTCCAGCATTATAACTATTTAAACGAATTTGATAAGAATTAACATCATAATATTTAAGTATTTCATTACCACTGCTATCCACTAAAGGGTTACCATCTTGATCTTTTTCAACATCAACGTGATGATCAAAGATTCTTGTAGAAAGTGTACCTTCAGTTCTAGTTTCAACCTTTTTTCCACCCTTAATCAAATATAATCCCAAATAGTATTCATATCTTTTATTTCCTGGTGGTAATGTTGTGGAACTTAGTTTATCGTTGCTATCCAAGTGTTTATCAAATTGACTTGTAAGATAATAATCAGTATTTTGATCATAAATTTCAAATTTTATAGCTTGTTCACTAGAATCTTCAAACGGTAAAATAATTTTATATACGCCTGTATATTTTTCAAGAGTATTGTCATAGTCGACCGTACATTTTATTTCTCCTTTTAATGTACTTGTCGCAGTGTATTGACAAGATAATTTGAAACCATCCTTTTCTCCACATACACCACCTTCACATGTTTTTGTATCATTATTTTTTACGATATATGGTTGGAAGTTTTCAAATTCTTCTTCTCTAACGCCTTCATACGTATATGTTTTTGTTATTATTCCACCAGATAATGCGAAAATAGTTAGATTTTTATTGTTTAAAGTTTTTACTTCTTCCGCCACTAAACAATTCATCTTATATATTAAATTTCCATCTGCCGTATAACCATAATTGGTTGTAAGTTTTGTGTAGGCATCCGCATATTTTGTTTTGAAAGTTGATACATCTTCTGTTTGACTTACTCCGTTTAGTGAATAAGTTATATTTTTGCCGTTATAGCCAGTAATTACAAGTGAATCACTGTAGTTATATATAACAAGACCATCAGCATTTACTACTACATCATTGATATTTGCACGTTCATATTTAGTTTGAAATTCATTTATGCTTTGAGTATATTTAGTATTATTAACTGAATACGTAACATTTGAGTTTTTTATGGATTCTATGTTTAAAACATAATTTATATCCATCATTTGTCTTACATATCTATGAGATTCTGAACTTTTTTCTACTAATTTTATATTTTTAAGGCCAACAGTAAAACTCGTTTTTTTAGATACTGTTGATGGTTCGAATTCATCATCAGTATGAGTAACTGTTACCTCATATACTCCAGATCGTGGTCGGCTGAATATTCCGGTTTTATTTCTTATATATATTTTTTCCTTATTTTTAGTAATTGTAAACTTAGAATTTGTCACATTAGAATTATTATATTTTATAGTTACATTAAAATCATCAAGATTGTTTGACGAAACTTTGTTATACATTTGGTCTGCTAAGCCTTTTAAATCAAGTTCCCAACAGTTTTCCTCATTTGAATATCCATGTGTGTTGCTTGTTATGCTTGGATCAGTTATTTCAAAGTAGTTATAGTATCCATATACAGTAAAAGATACTGATGTTTTTGATGAAGTGTATCTACTATTTGTTATTGTGGCTTTATACGAACCAACACTTGGATTATCTCCACTTCTTTTTAATTTGATATATAATGTTTTTCCTGTTTTATATTTATCTACAACAGACCAGTTATTTGTATCAACTACACCATTAGGTCCAGTTATTTTCAAAGTGTAGATATTTTCAGCATAATCAGCATTTGATACTTTAATTGTTACACTGTCAATTTTATCTCTATATAGTGTAGTAGAGTTTACCGTGTTTTTAGTCTCTACGGATGATTTTAGTGCTGCAGACGCATACAATGCTGCACCCTTTTGAGTTAAATTGACATTCAAAACCTCGCCTATTTTGTTTGGATAAGCTAAAGATAAAGAGTTTTCACTATTGTTGTTAATACTAACTCCTATAAAATAAACAAATATAAAAGTTATAATTGTAAATAGTTTAACAGCATAACCTTTCATATCATTCACATCCTATACTAAAATTATAACATCTCCTATAATTCATGTAAACCAAAAACACGACAAAAATCGACAATTATATTCATTATTTATTATGTTGCATTTTTATTTTTTTAGTCTTTTTTCCTTGTGATTAAACTAGAATTCATTTATAATTGTTTTAGGGTGGTGTGCTTATGTATTGTAAAAAATGTAATCATTTGCTTGATGAAAGTAAAAAAATTTGCCATCATTGTGGCTATGACAATTCCTTAGAAGAAAATAATAAATTAAAAGAAATGAAAACCGCAAAAAAGAAAACAAATAAGCATTCCATAGTTATTATGATATTATTAATATTTATTGCTGTCACAATCTCTTTAATAATAACTTACACAATAAAAGATATAAAAAAAGAACCTATTCCTAATATGACTAGTTCTACTACTACGGAAGAAATGAAAACAAAAAAGTTTAAATATGATAGTTTAATTATGGAATATCCAGATAACTTTGGAGTTGCTTCTAATGTAATATTTCTTAAAGACAATTCGAGTATAAATATTGAAATTAATAAGATAACATTTGAGGAATACAATAATTACTGCGAATTAAACGAACATTTAACTAGTAAAATAGGAGAAATTGAAAGTATCACTTTTGCAGATGATTCTTATTATTCGCATCTTTTCCAAGTTGATAATAAGTATTATATAATAAAAGTTAACTATATTAACGATACAACAGTGTATACCGAAAATATACAACTAGCGATTTCAAAAATTTTAAACACATTAAAAAAGAAATGAAAAATCATTTCTTTTTTAGTTCATATATATAATCAGCATATTTGCAAACATTTTCCGAATGCGTAACTATAATAACACATTTTCCAGCCTTAGCCTGTTTTTTAAATATTTCCATAATATCTTTTTCAATTTGAGGATCTAAGTTTCCTGTTGGCTCATCAGCTATTATAATACTCGGATTATAAGAAATGCTTCGAGCAATAGAAACCCTTTGTTGCTCTCCTCCTGATAATTTTAATATTCTTCTATTAGCATAACTTTCATCTAATCCTACACTTTTCATAAGTTCTAAGGCTTTCTCGCGTTTTTTAGTTTTCATTCCATTGATATTCATTGATAACATAATGTTTTCAATTGCTGTTAAAGATGGTAAAAGATTATAACTTTGGAATACAATTCCAATATCGGTATTACGATATTTATCCAAATTAGTTTTCTTAAGTTCTTTATCTTTGTAAAGAATACTTCCTTCATAATTGATTTCTAGTCCACTTACAAGAGATAAGAATGTAGTTTTACCGCTTCCACTTTTTCCTTTAATAACATATAATTTTCCTGTACAAAATTCATAATCAATATTCTTAAGAACATATTCGTCCTTTTTGGCATCTTTATATCTATATGATACATTTTTTAGTTTTAGTATACTCATTATCCTCTCTCCTTTAATATGGTAAGCGGTTTAAATCTATTTATGGATACGATCGCTACAAGTGATGAAGTTATTGTTAAAATTATAAGTGAATATAGCATTGATGTAATTACTTTAACATCTACAACAGCTTTTATCGAATCTACTTTAGCAATTGATTGATTTGGTTTAAAATCTTGTTTTCCGTGATTACCAAAATTATCATTTACTTTATTGTTAGAGTTTTCTTGTTCAGTAATTTCATTTTCTAATAAGTTATTAGCAACATTTACACTTAATGTAGAACCAATACCTGTTCCAATAACAAATGAACATATAGCAACTATAAATATTTCTAAAACAAATTGAAGAGATACTAAACTTTTTTTCATACCAATAGTTCTTAATACACCTATTTCATACTTTCTTTCTCTGATGATTAAAGTGTTTATAAGTACAAGAATTGAACCACCAATAATCATTGTTATAATTAAAAAAGTATTTGCAAAGTTTTCTAGATTTTTTATTGATGATAAACTTTCTTCAATTTCTTCTTGATTTGTAGTTATTGTGTAATAATCACTTAAACCTTTTTCGCTTACTTCAGCAGTGAATACTTCAATAGCATCGCTAGAAGTTAAAATAAATGTTGGTGTAATTGTTGCAGTTAAAGAACTATTTCCGTCAAGTATTTTATTTACAACAGTTGAGTTAGTAATTATTGTATTAGCTGAATCAGAGAACATTTTGGTTAAATCATTAGCTGAATCACTTTGTTCTTCATAAATACCAGTTATAGTAAGTTTATAAGTTTTTTTTGAATTTTTAGGATCAACTATAGTAATTGTATCACCAACACTTAAGCGGTTTATTTCGGCTAGTTCACTTGAAATAACACAAGAATCACTTTCAAAATCTTCCGATATACTTCCTTCAGTAATTTTATATTTTCCATTAATAAATTCACTCATGGACGCATAATCACTGTAACCTGTTAAAGAGAAAGCACCATCTTGAGCTTTTTCATTATAGATTTTTTCAGTTTTTTTAGTTGTTGTTTTTGTTTGTTCGTTTGGTGGAGCATTTCCAAATGGTCCGCCATTTTTAAAACTCTTTGTTTCAGTTTTAGTTTCAGTTGTTTCTTTAACAAGCGAATCTGTTGCTTCCGTTAAAGATGCAGCATCTACTCTTAAATTATATGTGTAATAATATGATGAAACGTAGACACTGTTGGCATAATTTTTTATTTCATCAAGCGTTACTGATTCAATATTATTAAAAGCATTTATTTTATCCTCTTGAGAATCACTTTCATCAAGATGTTCCATAAGTTTATCTCTGTTCATGCTAATATTTGCTTCAATATTGTTTTTGCTTTCATAAGACTTAACAATATTACTTGCACTTTTTTTAATAGCAAAAGTAATAGATAAAATTGATGCAATAACAATAAATATTAGACCTAGTAATATATTACGCATTTTGTTTCGGCTTATATTTGTAAGCGCATTTTTAAATATATACATTTTTTCATCTCCCAAAATAAATATATTAAGTTATTTTGAAATATTTATGAAATAAAAAAGAAGTTTGTGTGAAAAACTTCTAAATGTTAATTTAAGCAATTCTAAATGCTGGAGAAAAACCGGTAATTCGATGAGAACTATAGTCGTCCCAAATTCCAGTAGAAAATACTGTTGAAAAATCTATGGAATGGTTGCCACAAGAACTACGAAGCCACCAATATGAATCATTTTCGTTATATTGTTTTATTGCTCCGGAATAGTTGCTTAATGTTACTCCTAAATTTTTATAATAATCCAATTGTTTGGTTTCAATATCCAAAGTATCATTTTTTGCTGTTCCCCATACCTCTTTTGTTGATAACAAATATAATTTATCTGTTGATATAAAGTTTGTCTCTCCCTCTGTGCTTCCGTGTCCTGATATTACTTTTGTATCCACGATTACTTTTTGTAAGTTACTTGGCAATGCATTGAGTATGGTAGTATTTATATATTTTCTTCCTTCACTTGCCGACCATCCACCTATATTTGTTGCTGTCTCATTCATATTTTGATTTGTTATAACACCTGCAAATTCAACTACAAATCCACATGCTGTTTCACTTGTTTCGGATTCGCATGCACTCATGTTTGCAATACGCACTGTATGTGTTCCAAATTCACCTAAATCAACGCTTTTTGTATCTCCTATATTATATTTATCTGTATTTCTAGTTTGTACTGCTTTTTGGATTGTTTCCCATGAATCACTTGTAAACGATACTGGATCTGGAATATTACTACCTAACGTATCTCTTTCTACTGCTGTAAATTCTAACGAACAAGTATATTCTTCTGTTACACTTTCTGTTGATGTTTTATCTAGTGTTATTGTTAATGTTCCATTTACTGAACTTTTTGCTGATACTTTTGTTGCATCATTTTCTAGTTTATTTTTGATACTTGTATATTTCGCTGTTGTTCCTTCCTTTGGTACACATGTTACATTTACTTCTGCATCATATTGACTTGAATTATTTGTTACTTCATATGTAAGTACCGAAGTTTGATTTAATGTTTTTAATTCACTTGTTTCAAATGTTATTATCTTTTTTGTTTCATCCACTGCTGTTTTATATACATCCTTCCCGTCTATACTTGCAGCTGTGAAGATTACTGAGAAGTCATCTTGATTTTCACTTACTTTAGCATTCCCATTTAAAATTAGAGTTGTTGAAACGCTCGCAAACCCAATTGACATCAAAATAATTGCAATTATTATTGCGCTTTTCTTTTTCATTTTTTACCCTCTCTCAGTAATTATTTTATTAAAGTAATACGTGCATATCCGTTTCCTTGTTTAGCACAATTTTTTGTTGGGATTACACTTGTACATGTTGTTGAAATGGTTTTTGTGGATTCTTCGCTTGATTCTGTACAATTATAGCAATACATTGATTTTTCAGTTAAAAATACATTGCTTATATATCCAGAGCCACCTCCAGCTCCTCCATGACATCGTGAGCTTCCACCACCACCATAGAAACCTCCGCCACCACCGGCTCCACCGCAACAATTTTGATATTGATTGCCGCCTTGCCCAAAACTTCCGTGTGCATCACTTATTATTTCACCAAAATTTGTAGTTTGACCCGCAGTATCTTGAGTTGCACCTGTGCCTAAAAATCCAATCAAATTAGAGCCTTGATAAGCCGTTCCCCAACTGTCAAGTCCGCTACTACCTTTGTAACCGCCAGCTGAGCCACCAATTCCATCAAATCTAACCTTGCTATCAGCACTGGTTTGGTTAGGCATAGGACCATATGCATATCCCGAGCCTCCTCCGCCTCCAGCGACCATTAAAATAGCTGATTTATTTTTTTCTAAATTTGCTAATAATCCGCTAGATGTTGCTATGTGAGTTGCCCCACCTCCACTAGAAGACCCTGTTATCGAATCAGCTCCTCGACCATATCCTCCACCATTATAACCTCCTGGACATAGACTTGTATCAGAACTGTCCTCAAAGCAGTTGTTTGTTCCTTGGCCACCAATATTAATATAAAAGATTTGTTCTTTTTTCATTTGAATAATTCCACTAGAGTAACTTCCATATCCACCATTAACGCTTGTGGAATTACTAGAATCATCCACACTCCCACCTTGGGCTCCCCATACCTCTAATTTGTAGGTTCCACTTAATGGAACTGTAAATGTTTGTTCTCCTCCTGTATAATCAAATTTCCATTCTGTTGGACCATCATAACCAATTTCTGTTCTTTCTACAGCATTAAATTCTAACTTACATGTATATTCTTCACTTACTTCTTCTGTTGCTGTCTTGTTTAATGTTATTGTTAATGTTCCATTTAATGAACTTTTTGCTTTAACTACTGTTGCATCATTTTCAAGTTTGTTTTTAATGCTTGTATATTTTGCTGTTGTTCCAGTCTTTGGTACACATGTAACTGTTACATTTGCATCATAATTACTTGAATTATTTTTTACTTCATATGTAAGTATACTTGTTTGATTAAGTGTTTTTAATTCACTTGTTGTAAATGTTATAATCTTTTTTGTATCATCTACTGCTGTTGAATATACGTCCTTCCCGTCTATACTTGCAGCTGTGAAGATTACACTGAAATCTTCATTGTTTTCACTTACATTCACCTTTCCATTTATTATTAATGTTGTTGAAATGCTAGCAAAACCTATAGACATCAAAATAATTGCAATTATTATTGCACTTTTCTTTTTCATAAAACACACACCATTCTTTTATTGCACACTTATTATATTTAAATTATACAATTTATCTGTTGTATAGTAAATATTCTATTTTTAGTATGTGTAAAGTTTTTCCTTATATTAATATACTTAAATAAAAAAAATCTGCAAATGCAGATTTTAATTATTACTATATACATCTCTTGTATATACTCTATCAAGAGAATCCATTAAATTCTCATCAAGTCTATTAACTAGTATAATATCACTCATTTTTTTAAAATCATTTAGATTTTTGATAACTGGACAATCCATAATCATTTCGTCATCAATTGTTGGCTCATAAATAACTACATTTATACCATCATTTTTAATTGATTCAATTATATCTTTGATAGCTGAAGTTCTAAAATTATCAGAACCGGCTTTCATTGCTAATCTATAAGCCCCAACTACAAGCGGTTTCTTTTTCTTTATTGAGTCACTTATATATTTTTTTCGTGTATCATTTGATTTTATTATGGCACCTATTAAGTTTTCAGGAATATCTTCATAATTAGCAAGTAATTGCTTAGTATCCTTTGGTAAGCAATAGCCCCCATATCCAAATGATGGATTATTATAATGACTTCCTATTCTTGGATCTAAGCATACACCATCAATTATATCTTTTGTCTTTAATCCTTTTACATCTGCATATGTATCAAGTTCATTAAAAAATGATACTCTTAAAGCTAAATAAGTATTTGCAAATAATTTTACAGCCTCTGCTTCTTTTCCTCCAATGCATAAAACTTGTACATCTTCTTTTAAAGCGGCATCTTTTAAAAGTTCTGCAAAAAGTTTGGCTTTCTTGCTTTTACTTCCAACAATAATCCTTGATGGATATAAATTATCTTCTAAAGCATGACCTTCTCTTAAAAATTCTGGAGAAAATAAAATATTATCTATATTATATTTTTCTTTCATATGATCTATAAAACCAACAGGTATAGTTGACTTTACTACTATTGTTGTATCTTGATTACCAAATTCAATTGTTTTTACAATAATGTCTTCTACTGCTGAAGTATCAAAATAGTTTGTTTTATCATCATAGTTTGTTGGAGTACTTATTATAACAAAGTCAGCATTATTTATCGCTTCATGAGCATCTATTGTTGCTTTTAAATTTAAGTCTTTTTCTTTGAAATATTCTTCTATCAATTTGTCTTTTATTGGACATTTTCTTTTGTTTATTTTATCCACTTTTTTTTCATCAATATCAAGTGCAACAACTTCATGTTTTTGACTTAATAAAGTTGATAAGGATAATCCAACATATCCACATCCTGCTACTGCTATTTTCATATCACATCACCTTAACAAAATTATAACATCAAGGTTTTAAAAATAAAAGATTAATTCTCTTTTGGAGTTAAACTCAGTTGTTTGCTAGATGATGAAAACACACATAATTTATCACATAGCATGTTTGACAATGTTTCATAGTCATCAGAGTCAATATTTTTTACTCCCATACATTCTAAAAATAATTTTATTGATATAGATAATTGATTTAAGAAAAATTTTCTTTGCAACCCTTCCATTTTTCTTCTAGTTTCAATATCAGCAATTCTTTCTGATGGAGATACAATTCCATGGTCCGTTGCCATTAAATCTGATAATGTTAGAATTAAATCATATGCTGTATATTCATATTTAGATAAAAAATCACATAAACCATTTTCAATAACTTTTGGACTTACTGGTATCGCTTCTAAATTTTCATTTACTACATATTTATCACTTGGAGCATAGCAAGCAAAAAAGTTTCCATTTAGGAAGGAATGAGTTAAACATCCAATAGATTCTTCAATATATCCTAACTCATAAAGTTTTTCAAATCCCAAAATTATATGTGCTCCACCATGGTTATATTTTCTTCCATAATCATGTAAAAGCCCCATTTTATAAGCTACATTAGGATCAACTTGTATACATGTAGCCATATGTGAACATAGTCTTGCTTCTTGAATAGAATGACTTATCCAACTGCTTGTATTAATTCCATATTCATTTATTTTTGCTCCTAAATATCTATATTTATCAATGCATTCATTAGCTAATCTAAATATATCTTCTCTTGTTTCTTTAGGAAAATGTTTGTTTTGAAGCATTTCATAACAATTTTCTTTTGTCAAAGCTTTACCATAATATTCAACCATCATATTAATTAAGTTATCAAGTGACTCAGCATCTACTCCTTCAATTAATTGGAAAAAACAGTCAGTATCATCATAAGATGTCTTACTATTTTTTAAAGTATCCATTATATTTTCATATTTTTCCATTATCTTCACTCCCTATTTGCATATTATAACATAGCTATTTATTTTTTGATATATTTAAAATTATTCCAATCATTATTAAACACGCAAGCAAACTAGAGCCGCCATAACTTAAAAACGGTAAAGTTACACCGGTAACAGGAATAAGACCAACAACAACAAGTAAATTTAAAAGAGTTTGTAAAATAAGTTCTAGAATTAAACCAAAAGCTAAGTATTTTCCAAATAAATCTTTAGTCTCTAAAGAAATCTTAACAACATTGTAAAATAAAGTTATATAACAAGCTGTTATTATGAGAATTCCTACAAAACCTAACTCTTCTGAAATAATTGCAAAAATGAAGTCCGTTTGGGGTTCTGGTAGATAAAAATGTTTTTGAATAGAATTACCAAGTCCTAAACCAAAAAGCCCACCAGGTCCAATTGCATATAAACTTTGAATTATTTGAAAACCACTTCCTAAAGGATCACTCCAAGGATTTAAATATGCAAGTATTCTAGCTACTCGATAAGGAGCAGCAATAATTAACATTACAACTCCAAAAACTCCTAAAAAACCTAGTTTTACAAAAAAAGATATTTTTATTTTTGATGTAAATATTAATGCGATAAGCGATAAAACTAAAATAGCTCCACTTCCAAAATCAGGTTCTAAAAGAATAAGAAGGAAACAAACAACCACTAATAAAAGTATAGGAATAGAATATTCTTTTATATTATCCATATAACTATCAAACTTGGATAAATATTTTGATACAAATATAATCATTGCTAATTTTGCTATTTCACTTGGTTGAATTCCAAATGGACCAATTCCAAACCAACTTCGACTTCCATTTCTTACTATACCTATTCCTGGTATTAAGACCAAAATAAGCAATATGAAAGAGCAAATTAATATCTTATTAGCATGATGCTTATATAACCTATAATCCGTTTTACTACATATATACATTAAAGCAAAACCGATACTTGCAAAAATCAATTGATGCATCATATATTTATTTGGATTATTGAACTTATAAGCCGCCCATACACTTGAAGATGATGCAACCATCACTACACCAAAAAGAGTTAAAAAAGCTGTTACAATTGTTATTATTAAATTTCTTTTCATAATACATTTTATGAAATAAAAAAAGGAGTATTACAACCATACCCCATATATTACTCCAAACATTGCAAGTAAGAATCCTGCTACCCAAAATACTTTAACGATATCAGTCTCACTCCACCCCAACTCTTCAAAATGATGATGAAGAGGTGCTTTTAAAAATACTTTTCTATTAAACTTTCTTATCGCTATTATTTGAATAAAGCTTGATAATGTTTCAATTACGAACACTCCACCTATAATAATAAGTGAAAATTCATGATGAGTAAGAATTGCAATACTAGCTAAAGCTCCACCTAAAGCAAGAGATCCAGTGTCTCCCATAAATACTCTAGCAGGATGTGTATTAAATAGCAAAAATCCTAAAAGAGATCCTACTAGAACAAATGAGAAAATTGCCATTGTGTCATAGCCTGGTATCCAATTACTTCCCCATGAGATAACTCCATATGCTAAAAAAGCCATCACAGAAAGCCCACCACATAAGCCATCTAATCCATCAGTTATGTTTACAGCATTCGTTGTTCCTACCAAAACAAATAATATAAATATACCATAAACAAAACCCAGTTCCCATTTTATACCAAGTAATGTTACTTCTAGTGAAGTTGAACCACCATTATATTTATAGATTGAATAGAATACTACAGCTATAAATATTTGACAAATAAGTTTTGTTATTGTAGATAATCCTTTATTGTTATGATATTTTATTTTCAAGAAATCATCGATAAATCCCAATATTGCATAAGCAAGAAAGACAAACATAACAATTATGATGTTCGTTGATAGGGTTATGCTTCCTTTAAGATAAAGTATGAGCATAGTAATAATTGGTGGAATTATGAATATCAGTCCACCAAGTGTTGGTGTACCATTTTTCAATTGATGTCGCTTATTTATTAAGTTACTTACAGTTTGACCAGCCTTTAATTTTTTTAATACTGGAATAATCAATAATCCAACAATTATAGATAGAACAAACCCAAGAGTTAGTCCTAATATAGATTTTGCTAAAATTAGCATAAACTCACCACCATTTATATTATTATATAATAAATGCTTTAAAAAAACTAATATTATACACTCTATTTACATATATTGTACCCATTATAACTATATTAATTATATGTAAAAAAAAGAAAATATTTAACTACATATTTCCTTTTTTTAAACTCTTTATGCCATTAGTAACATTAATTTTTTGTACTATTTCTTCAAAGTTATTTTTATTTGGATTATATCTTATACTCTTATCAGTTTCATTATCATAATAAACAAACATAACGTTTTTTAAACTTGCTAATGATATAGAGTCTTTTATCATTCCTTTTAAAATAACTTTTACATTACTACAATTAAATGAGGTGCTATTAGTTACAGCAATCCCACTTAATGTCAACTTGCTTTCCTTTACACCAAAAAAGTTGATATCTCCAAGTTCAATAATATTTGAATTACCACTTAAAATAGTTACATCTTCTATTCCTTGTATATTTAGATTTAGTTTATTTGTCAAAAGTGATGTTTCATCTAAAAGAATACAAAGACTATCAACATCAGGTTGATAATTATTGATATAGTTAATAATATTATCATTTCCAAATAAGCCTAAACGTTTAATGTTTTCTAGATCTATTTTGTTTAAATCTAAGTTAGTTGATAATTCTTTAGAAAAACAACACAAATGATTGACAGAAGTATATTCTAATAAATCATTTAATAATGTGTAAAATCTATCAGGCATGTTACTAAAATCATAACCTGCTATTGAACTAACTTCAAGGCTACCTATATTTTCACTATAATCACAAATAACTCCATAGTTTTGAAGTTCTGTTATTAAATAATTAACATTACTTTCATTTAATATCTTATCTATATTGGATGTACCTCCTAAAGTGGAGTAATTTTCATGTTTTACGTTTGCTTTTTCTTCAGGAGCACAAGAAGTAAGACAAGCGCCACTTCCTGATAAGGCAATAGTTAAAATTGCGCTCATTAATTTTATATTTGCTTTTTTCATATTGATTTCCTTTCAAAGAACAAAATACAAGGATTAATTTTCATTAATCCCTACTTTTTTAGTAATTTATTTTCCTTTTCTTCTTGTTCTTCTTCTTTTTCTTCTTCTTTATAAATTATATCAAGTGCTTTTTCATCATTACAGAATCCTAAACCCCTAATAATTATTAATGCTATTGTAGAAAACGCTAATCCAGAAGCTAAAGCAAATACTACATTTTTGGCAGTTTGTCCAGTTTTTGGAATAGGTTTTGGTTCTTCAGGTTTGCTTGGTGTTTCTGGTGTTGGAGTATCTGGTGTTGGTGTTTTAGGTGTTGGTGTTTCTGGTGTTGGTGTAGTCAATCCTTTTCTCTCTGCTTCTGTTTGTACATAGTCTGGAATTTCTAGCCCCGCATTTGGTTCAGATTTTGGATCCCAATTTGACGCATCAATTGTTATTTGTTGAGTTGGTGCAGGCGTTGGTGTTTCTGGTGTTGGCGTTGCTATAGAGTTATCAGGTTGATAATTATTGATATCTTCTTCATGATGATCATCTTTATCATTTTCCCACAATATTTCTTCTTCAGCATGTACAACTACAGGTGAAGTACATACTATCGAAGTTGCTAATCCAACTGTTGCTCCAAATAATTTTAATTTTTTAATAACTTTTTCCATTTTTATCTCTCCCTTTAAATTATTAATTCAATGTTTTTTCCATTGTTTCTTCTATTTGATAAGTGTTTGTATATTGTTTTTCTAACTTTAAATAAACAATACATCTGGCATTTTCTTTTTCATATGTACAAGTTACCAATGCAAGTAATTTGTCATCAGTGGTTACTGGTGTATCAGTTTGAATGACTGAATTTGCTAACATGTTATCTAAATAATTTTGATATTCTTCTTTTTTATCAAAGTTATTTTCAAAAACGTTTTCATCGCTTCCACCATCAACTACCGTACAAGCAACTACGCTTGCTTTGTAAGCATATCCATCCGGAGTATAAATTATACCATATTCATGATTCTTATAAAAACTTTCGTCTTTATAATTACAAATTCCAGCAAGCATCCTTCCGCCTTTCATGTGATGTCCATACACAAATGTTATATCATCAAGTGAATCGCTAGATAAAGCTTGATTTCGACAGTCTATAAATAATGTTCCTGAATTACTATCTTTTTTTTCAATATTATGATGTAAGTAAAATTCATTATCGATAGACTTAACTATTGGAAGATCAATCTTTGTTCCATCAATTATAATCCATGCATCAGAGTCAGGATTGATTTGCTTTAATTCATCAAAATCAATTCTTTCGAATTCATACCCTTGATCCAATAATTCTGAGCTGATATTTATTTTTTCTTCTGGTTCAATAACAGGTGTTTCCTCAATATCATCTTGACGTTTTTGTTCGTCTTTTCTATCATCTATTATAATCGGATGTTCAGGAAGCAAAACTTCTTTTTTTACTTCTTCTACAACTTTTGCATCTTTTATATCACTTCCAATATCACTTAATGCATATCCACCAGATAATGCAACTATTAGAATATAAGGCGTGATAGAAAGACCAAACTTAACTCGTCTTTTAGTACGACCTTCCATTTTGTTTCCCCCCTCTTTTTATTCTTTAAAGTTTTTACCCCTTTAAAAACTTTATGCGTTATATAATAGCAAATTATCTCTAAATAGTCAAATTACATCGACGTTTGAATGTTTATGTTATAGTTACATGTGACTTCTTTAGTCGGATAAATATCTTTAGTATAGTTAGATACAACATAGATATATACAGTTTCATTTTTTTCTAGCCTAATACTTTCACTTTTATTCTTTTTGTCCTTAGAGAATAAAGCTTTAATTTGAAGATTACTTTTAACCAGTTCCTCATCATCTTCTTTATTATCTCCATATCCAGTACATTTTATTTTTATACTAGATTGATTTAAATAAATTGGATAACTAAACTCATTTTTATAAGTAATAGTTCCTTCTTTATTATCCGAAGAATTACCCAACATTTGATCAGGTATATCATAGGCTATATTTGTTTCTTCATTATTATTAGCATAACGACTATAAGATTTTCCATCAATATATCTATTTGTAAACAACATTACTATCAGTAGTGATAGAATAACCCCTACACTTCTACCAACTTTCATAATCCAAATCCCCCTTGAATTGCTGTATATACTAACACTTTAACAGCATTTTGTCAAATTTCTTGGGCAAAAAATATTACTTAAAAAGGTAAATGCAACTTTATATAGTAATTTTTTAAAAGTTGCATT
>ERZ1673743.1537-NODE-1537-length-24628-cov-10.331502_pt1 | contig 24628 bp, 28 predicted proteins | sample MGYA00580197_ERZ1673743 | MGnify/ENA primary metagenome ERZ1673743 (study PRJEB41218, sample SAMN15661795) | gut metagenome | host: Homo sapiens | place: Canada: London | collected 2015-08-20/2019-03-30 | study: EMG produced TPA metagenomics assembly of... | reverse complement strand
TTCAAAATCTATGAACAATATTGATATACATTTATTTAGTTCTGAATAATTATGAAACTTCTTTAAATTTTGTGTATACATTTTACTTAAATAGAATATTATTCTTTTTTCTATATTTTTCTCATCTACTAATTGCATTTCAATATTTATATCTACTGCATTATTTACTTTTGCTCTAATATCTAGTATGCCTAGTTTATCGTCATATAAATCTCTTTCTAAAATAGTATTACAATTTAAACTTACCTCTGTAACTTTTTCTTTTAGTATAGCATTTAATAATCCTTTGGTTATTTCTTCATTCCCAGTGTATCCAAACACCCTTTTAAATGTATAATCATTTTTTAGTTTTAATAATTCTATACAATCACCTTCTTTATCACTTGTTTTTATTTTCTTTTATTTTGGAAATTTTAGACAGAATTGTCTTTAAGAGTTTAATAGATTTTAAATAACTATTTTGTATAATATCACAATTTACATTTTATGGCAATATATAAATACAAAAAGCGAAATATTTCTATTCCGCTTCTATACATAAGTATATATCTATCTATTGCAACATCCACAGTTATTGAAAAGTAATAAGAATATTAAAATGAAGAATAATAAACTATTATCTCCACAGCCACAGCCACATCCGTTACCTCCAAATAAATTGCTTAAGAATCCTCCACCACAGCAATTGTTGTTATTACCATCACAGCCACATGCTCTAACTTCTTCTTGCATATATTTCAACTCCTTTCATAAATTCCTATACCATATTAGTATGCAAATCTTCTAATTTGTGTTACAATTAATGTAGTTGTTTAAAAGGATTAAGCAATATGTATGAAAGGAATGAATTAATAAATATGGCAAAAAATATAGAATTATTATCTCCAGTAGGTGATTTTGAGTGCTTAAAGGCAGCTGTACAAAATGGTGCAAACAGCGTATATTTTGGTGCAGAACTATTTAACGCTAGAGCATCTGCTAAAAACTTTAGTTTAGATGATTTAAAAAAAGTAATTGATTATTGTACTATTAGAAATGTAAAAACACATTTAACATTAAATATACTTATTAAAGATGATGAATTTGAAGATGCTGTAAATCTTGCAATTAAAGCATATAATCTTGGAGTTGACGCTCTTATTGTTCAAGATTTAGGACTTGCAACATATCTACTTAAAAATTACCCAGAAATTCCTATTCATGCAAGTACTCAGATGACTTTGCACAATTTAGAAGGCGTTAAACAAGTAGAAGCTTTAGGTTATAAAAGAGCTGTTCTTGCCAGAGAATTATCTCTTGATGAAATACGATATATATGTTCTAATTCTAATATTGAAATAGAAACATTTATACATGGAGCTTTATGTATTTGCTATTCAGGTCAATGCTTATTTTCTAGTATAGTAGGTGGTAGATCTGGGAATCGTGGAAAATGTGCTCAGCCATGTCGTCTTCCATATACTCTTGTTCAAAAATCAAATAATTCAGATGAAACACATTCTATTGAAAAAGGTCATTTATTAAGCACTAGGGATTTATGTGGATTAGAATTTTTACCAGATTTAATTGATGCAGGTGTTTGTTGTTTTAAAATCGAAGGTCGACTTAAAAGTCCAGAATATGTAGCTACAGTTACTCGTATATATCGTAAATATATCGATATGGTACTTAATGAAGAAGAATACATAATAGACACAAAAGATAAAAAAGATTTACTTCAAGTTTTCAATCGTGGTGAATTTTCATCTGGTCATTTAGCATCTGAACCAAATAAAAAACTTATATATAAAGAAACTCCTACAAATCAAGGTATATATTTAGGAACAGTTTCAAATTACAATAAAAATAAAGGTCATATTAATTTAATTTTAAATGATAATTTATCAATTGGAGATACCATCCGTTTTGAAAAAGAGGATTCTAGATATACTATTTCTGAACTTATGCAAGGGAATACAAATTACCAAAATTTAAATACCGGTAAAAAGGTTACAATTGGTAGAATGAAAGGCAACATTTCTGTTGGAGATAAAATTTATAAATTAAGTAGTAAAGATTTATCAGCCCTTGCTAAAAAAAGCTATGAAAACTGTGAAAATATAAAAACTGCACTTGATTGTTATGTTACTATAAAAAAAGACGTACCTCTTAGCATGAAGATTGCACCACATAATTGTTCTTTGGTTTCAAACTACAATGGTATATCTGTAAATGTAACATCTGATACTATACCTGTTGCAGCTTTAAAAACTCCAATAAATGTTGAGCGTGTTATTAATCAAATATCAAAAACAAACAATACTCCATATTATTTTGAAAATATAACTGTTTACCTAGATGACAGTCTATATATTCCTAGCATAAGCAGTTTAAACGAACTAAGACGATCTGCACTAGAAAAATTAGAACAAACCGTAATAGCTAAAAAGTCTAAAAATATAGTATTAAAGCATCCTAATTTAACTAAAAATATATCTGTAGATAAAAAAAGTAATCCTAATATTTCACTTTTCTTAAGATTTTTAGATATGAATATGGATTATAGTTCTTTAAATTTTGAGAAGATAAATAGAATATATCTTCCTTTAAAGGTATTTGCAAAAAAAGACTTTAGAAATGTTATAACTACTCTTTCAAAAAATACCAATATATACATATATATGCCAACAATTATAAAATCTAATTATAGAAACTTAATACTAAACTCTTTAGAAAATATATTAGATAATTTTGATATAAAAGGTTTTGTTGTTTCTAATATTGCAGATTTTGAATTACTAAAAAAATATAAAGGGAAGTACGACTTTATAGGTAACTATTCTCTTAATGTATTTAATCATTATACAATAGATAGCTATAAAAAACTTGGTATTTCTACTTACACTATTTCTCGTGAACTTAATAAAGAAAATATACAAAATTTAAGTAATAATTCATCTATTACACCTGAGCTTATTGTTTACGGAAATCTTCCTCTTATGGCTATAAATTATTGTTTACTTGGAAAAGCAAATAAATGCTATCCATCTTGTAAAACAAATTGTATGAAGGATAATTCTTATTATTTAAAAGATAGATTAGGTTTTGAGTTTAAAATTATCCCAGATGAGGTTCAAACTGTTAGCTTAATATGTAATAGTAAAACATTATCTATTTCTACAAAAGATTTAAATATTAATAATGCTCGTATTGATATAATGAATGAAAATATAGATGAAATAAATAAAATAATAGATACAACCTATATTCGTGAAAGATTAGAAGGAAATAACTTTACAAATGGAAATTTTAATAAAGAAGTATAAAAAATCAACAGCAAGCCATTAGTGGTTTGCTGTTAATTTTATAATTAAATCCATATTATCATCTTTTGCTGCTTTATTTCTTCTTATTGCTCCACACTTTTTACATTTAAAAATAATAATATATCCTTTTTTGTTATCTATTTCTATTCCAATTGGCTCTAGCAATCCATGGCAGGTTTCTTCTCTATCGCCAGGATTTATATCTACATGTTTTGAAGTTAAGCAATGTGGACAATGGTTTCTACAAGAATAGCCCAGTTTTTCTACCTTTTTTCCACAATTCTCGCATATAAATTCTTCATCAATTTCGGTAAATTTTCTTCCCATCTTTACTCCTTTTATACTTCAAAAATACTTCCACCAATAAATTCTCTAAGTAGTGAATTTTTAGGAACATATTCATCACTAATATCTTCAAAATACTTTAGAAATTCGCATAAACTTTTTGCTTCTGCATACTCTGGCATTGTATTATCAATTGCTTTAAATAATGGCATTGCATATTTTTTTAGTACACATATTTCATATATTAATGATGTATTAAACATACTATCTGCTTGTTCTTGGTAAGGGAATATATTATTCTCCTCTCCTCTATTAACAGATGCCCATGTTTGCAAAGTATGAATTGCCTCATATCCTCTAAAATTATAATCTCTAACTGTTCTTCTTATTAACCTTGTATCTGTTGTTGATATTCTGTTGTAATTATCAATGTTTAGTACTGTTAAAGCACTAATATATATTTTATACTTTTGTTCCTTTGGAACAGATGCTGTAAGTGCATCATTTAAACAATGTATACCTTCTATAACAAGTACTTCACCTTCGTTAAGTCTCATCTTTTCTCCATTATAGTTTTTATGACCTGTTTTAAAATCAAATGTTGGAACATCTATTTCTTCTCCATTTAATAATTTAGTTAAATGGTCATTAAATAGTTTTAAGTCTATTGCATTTATGTGTTCAAAATCATATTTACCGTCTTCATCTCTTGGAGTATCTTCTCTTTCAACAAAGTAGTTATCTACTGAAATAGTAACTGGTTTAATTCCATTTAGTTGTAGCTGAATTCCAAGTCTTTTTGCAAAAGTTGTTTTTCCTGATGATGATGGTCCTGCAATTAGTACCATTTTTATTCCTTTTCTTTTTACTATTTCATCTGCTATATCAGATATTTTCTTTTCGTGTAATGCTTCTGCAAGAAGTATTATTTCTTTTTCTTTACCTTCTCTTATCTTTTTATTTAACTTATATACTGTATCAATATTTAAAATCTCATGAATATCGTTATAGTCTTTCAAAGCTTGTAATAATTTTTTGGTTTCTTTATATTCTTGTACTTCTTCTGGATTTTGCTTTCCAGGATATCTTACTAAAAATCCATCATAATATTTCATAATATCAAAGTTTTTAACATAGCCTGTACTAATTGGCATTACACCATAAAAGTAGTTGTAATAATCCTCACAAAAGTATAGTGAAATCTCGTCTTTATATTGATTATCAAGTTGTAAAATTCCTCTTAAAGTTTTTTCTTTATCATAAAATTTTTCAGCTTCTTCTCTTGACATTTCTATTTTTTTTATTTCTAAATCTTTATCTATAATTTCTTGCATTTTTTTCTTTACATTTTGTATTATTTCATCAGTTACTTTACAATTGTCTATTGTACAATATAGAGAATTTTGCAGCTGAAATTCAACTTTAATTATTAAATCTGGATAAAGTTCATAAAAGGCTTTTGTCATTACAAATAATATTCCTCTTTGATATACTCTTCTTCCATCTTTAACAGTTATATCCATTGGTTCAACTATGTCTTCTTCTCCTACTTCAAAATTTAATGATTTTACTTCATTATGCCATCTGCATGCAAGAGCTTTTCTTTTATCTTCCTCTTTTAGTTTCTCGATTGCTTTCATTCATTTCCTCCTTTTGTTTATTTAGACTTAACTCATTTTTTCTTTTATTTTTACAATTTCATTTAAAGCCTGAATTGGTGTTAATTCATCAATATTTATTTTGTCTATTTCATGTGCAATTTCTGCAAGTTTATAGTTATATAGATCAAGTTGTCCTGAGGCTACTTGCTTATTTTCCTTTTCTTGCACTTTTTCTCCAAGTACACTTTTTCTTTCTAATGAACGTAATATTTCGTTTGCTCTTTTAGTAACAACTTGTGGTACACCTGCAAGCTTTGCGACATGCACACCATAACTTTCATCTGTACCACCTGGTACAATTTTTCTTAAGAAAATAACATCTTCACCTTTTTCTTTAACTGCAATAGAATAATTCTTTACTCCTTCTAGTTTTTCTTCTAGTTTTGTAAGTTCATGATAGTGTGTTGCAAATAGAGTTTTAGCTCCACATTTTTCGCTATCTGATATATATTCTGCAACTGCCCATGCAATTGATAATCCATCATATGTTGATGTTCCTCTTCCTATTTCGTCTAATATTACCAAACTATTACTTGTTGCTTCTTTTAAAATTGTTGCAACTTCCATCATTTCGACCATAAATGTACTTTGTCCCATACTTAAATCGTCTGATGCTCCAACTCTTGTAAATATTTTATCTACAACACCAATTTTTGCATATGATGCTGGTACAAAACATCCACATTGTGCCATTAAAGTAATTAATGCAACTTGTCTCATATATGTTGATTTACCAGCCATATTTGGTCCTGTAATTATAGATAATCTATTATCTTTTTTATCTAAATATGTATCATTTTGAACAAAACTTCCACTTGGTAAAATCTTTTCAATTACTGGATGTCTTCCATCTTTTATATCAATAATACCTTCATTATCGATAATTGGTTTTACATAGTTTTGTTCATCTGCAACTGTTGCAAATGAGCATAAAACATCTAAGCTAGATACTATACTTGCAGATTTTTGTACTCTTAATATTTGTTTTTCAATTTGGTCACGCACTTGTACAAAAGCATTGTATTCTAGGTTTACAACCTTTTCCTCTGCACCTAAAATTTGATTTTCTAAATTTTTTAGTTCTTCAGTTATGTATCTTTCGCCAGTTGTTAAAGTCTGTTTTCTAATATATCTATCTGGAACCATATTTATGTTTGACTTTGTAACTTCTATATAGTATCCAAATACTTTATTAAATCCAACTTTTAAACCTTTTATTCCTGTTGCTTCTCTTTCCCTTGTTTCAAGTTCTATTAACCAGTTTTTTCCTTGTGTTGTAGCCGTTTTTAGTTTATCAATTTCTTCATCAAACCCAAGTTTAATTAGTCCACCTTCTTTTACACTAATTGGTGGTTCATCAACTATGGTTTTTTCTATCAATTCATATACATCATCTAAGGTATCTAGTGATTCATATAAATCAACTAACATTTTAGATTTTGTTCTTGACAGTATTTTCTTTATTTCTGGTAGTTGTCTTACAGAATTTTTTAGAGATATTAATTCTCTCGCATTTACACTTCCATATGATATTTTTCCAGCTAATCTTTCTATATCATATACACCTTTTAGTAAATCTATGATATCACCTTTTAATATTAAATCATTTTTTAATTCTTCTACTGCATCTAATCTACTATTAATTTGCTTGCTATCTATTAAAGGATCACTTAACCATCTTCTAAGTAGTCTTCCTCCCATTGCTGTTGATGTTTTATCAAGTACCCAAAGTAAAGTTCCTTTTTTACTTTTATCTCTTAGCTTTTCTGTTATCTCTAAATTTCTTCTAGCATTTATATCTAAAGACATATATTTTGTAGTAGAATATATTTTCAAAGTATTAATGTGATCTAAGCTATTTTTTTGTGTATCAAGTAGGTATTTTATAAGTCCACTTGTAGATGCAACACAAAGTCCTTTATCCTTTATAGTTTCCACAAATTCTCCATTGTCATCTTGCAAATGGTATCTTTCGTCAATTACTTTATAATCACCTAAAAACTCACTTTCTTCAAGTTTTGTTACATATATTTCAAATCTTTCTCTTATTCTATCTATTTCTTCTGTGCATTCTGCCATCATAGGATTAACAATAATTTCTGCTGGAGAATATCTTGATATTTCATCTAGTAACATTGCAAAATTATTGTGGTCTTTTATTTGTGTTGTTCTAAAATCTCCTGTAGAAATATCGCATACAGTTACTCCATAAAAAATTCCACTTTTATATATACTCATAATGTAATTATTTTTCTTTTCTTCAAGAAGATTTGATTCCATTACTGTTCCTGGTGTTACAACTCTTATAACATCTCTTTTAACAATTCCTTTTGCAAGTTTTGGATCCTCTAGTTGTTCACAAATTGCAACCTTATATCCTTTTGAAATTAATTTTGAAATATAATTTTCTGCTGCATGATAAGGAATACCACACATTGGAGCTCTTTCTTCTTGTCCACAATCTTTTCCTGTAAGTGTAAGTTCAAGTTCTCTTGATGTTGTTATTGCATCATCAAAGAACATTTCATAAAAATCTCCTAAACGATAAAATAAAATGCAATCTTTATATTGACTTTTTGTTGCTAAATAGTGTTGCATCATTGGTGAAAACTCTGCCATATTTTTTACCTTCCTTCATCATCTAAATCTGGTCTTGTTCTTCTTCCTTCATGCTTTGCCTGCTTTTTCGTTTCTTCTGTTGGTGTTTCATTTTTTGTTATCTCTTCTTTTTGCTTTGTATTTATTGGTTTGTTGGTTTCTGCATGATTTGCAGCTTGTATTTGCTCTTCATTTGCTTTTTGGGTGTATTCTTCTATTTCTAATTTATATAGCTCATTTAATAATTTATAAACTCTGTCTCTATCTCCATATCCCATAACTTTTGCTGCTTGCCCTTTATCCATTGTCTCACATAATTTATTAAATCTAGCCTCTATAGCCAATAACTCTGCCTTTCTTCTATCATTTACTCCACCTATAACCACATCTCTATATTCTAATTCAGAAATTTTTCTATTTAATTCTATTCCATTATTTCTTCTATGTTTTCTATTATCTGCAACTTCTCTATACATATTTAATAATTCTTTATTTTCAAGCTCACAAATTCTTCTACTAACAGTTCTTCTTGAAATTTCGAATTTTTGTGCAGCTTCATCAGCTGTAAGTCCTCGTTTTAACATATATATAACTAATGCTTCATAATCAATATGATCAATTCCTTTTTGTTTATATGGTAACGTTCTTATATATTCATTATATAGTTTTGGATTTGTAACAGATACCTCTTGAATTTTATTATCCAAAGTTCTTGGTTCCGTTTCTAATTCTTTTGCAAGTTTAACTTTTGTTATTTCTCCGTTTATTAATCTTTTTATTGCATTTTCAAATTCTTCTTCACTAAGCTTTTTCATTTATTTTTTCTCCCTTTAAATACCACATATGTTCTGATATAATTTTTACATCTATTGATGTTCCAATTAAATCTCCTTCACCTTCAAATATTACAACTTTGTTAGAATCAGTTCTTCCTGTTAATACACTTTGATTATTTTTACTATATCCTTCTACTAATATTCTTTGAATGGTTCCTATGTATTCTTCGTTATTTTTTCCTATTCCATCTTCATATATTTTTTTTAGTCTATCAAATCTTTTATGTTTAATATCTTCTGGTATTTGATTTTCCATTTTATCTGCAGGTGTTCCAACTCTTCTTGAATATATAAACATAAAAATCTGTTCATAATTTACTTTTTTTACAACATCTAATGTATCTTCAAAATCCTCTTCAGTTTCTCCAGGAAATCCTACAATAATATCTGTTGAAAATTTAACATTTGGTATTTTACTTTTCATTTTTTCTACTAAATTTAAGTATTGCTCTTTTGTGTACTTTCTATTCATAGTTTTTAGTACTCTTGAACTTCCAGATTGAATAGGTAAATGCACAAGTTTACTTACCTTTTCACAATCTGCTATTGCTTCTATAACATCATCTGTAAAATCCTTTGGGTGTGGTGAAACAAAACGTATTTTATCTATTCCTTCAATTTTATTTACTTCTCTTAAGAGTTTGGCAAATGTATTTATTTTAGTTTGTGAAACCTTATTTTCTTCTACCATATACGAATTTACATTTTGTCCTAAAAGAGTAATTTCTTTATATCCTTTTTTAGCTAATTCTTGCACTTCTTTTAAGATATCTTCTGCATTTCTACTTCTTTCTCTTCCACGCACATATGGAACAATACAGTATGTACAAAAATTATTGCATCCATTCATTATTGTAACAGATGCTTTTATATTATCTTCTCTTTTTATTGGTAGTCCTTCAATTATTTCTCCATCAATGTTTATAACATCATCTATCCTTTTATGTTCAATAATTGCATTATATAAATCTTCTGGAAACTTATGCAAAGTATGTGTTCCAAATATTACATCATATTGATAGCTTTTCTTTATTTTATCTACAATATGTTTTTCTTGCATCATACAACCACCAATAGCAATTATTGCACTTTTATTTTCTCTTAACTTTTTTACTTCTCCTAATTTTCCAAATAACTTTTCCTCAGCATTTTCTCTAACACAACATGTATTAAATATTACTAAATTTGCTTCATCTAAATTTTGCGTACTTGTATAATTCATTTCTTCAAGCATACCACATAATTTTTCTGAGTCATTTTCATTTAATTGGCATCCCATTGTTAGTATATAATATTTTAATTTTTTTTCTTTATTTAATTCTTTAACCTTTTGTATATATTCTAATTGTTTTGTTATATCTGTTTTTTCCAATTTAATTCCTCCATTTTCATACAATATATTTTATACTAAAAATGTAGTTTTATCAAGTGTTTTGTCGTGAGAAAAATATTTGATTGCTTATCATTAACTATTAATTTTTTAATAAAAAAAGCATGCTACATTACATAGCATACATTTTTCTTTTTATTTACAAAATCTGTGCTTTCCTATTGTTACAGTCATTGGTCTAGACCATATCCATTTATTAGTTGCAGTACTTGGATTAAAATAATATATAGCTCCATATGATGGATCCCATCCATTTAAAGCATCTTGTGCTGCTTTTTTTGCTGTAGAATCAGGAGACATATTAATTTGTCCATCACTTACAACATCAAAGGCCCCTGATTGATAAATAACTCCTGCAATGGTATTAGGGAATGAGCTACTTTTTACTCTATTTAGTACAACTGCTGCAACTGCAACTTGTCCTGTATACGGCTCACCTCTTGCTTCTCCATAAACTAATCTACTAAGCAAATTTAAGTCATTTGAATTTGTCGAAGATGAACCACTAGATGATGAACTACTAGAAAAGATTCCCATTGCTCTTAATGTTTTTGTTCCTGCAATTCCGATCAACCGTAAGTCCATTCTTTTTTTGAAATTTCTTTACAGCCGCCATTGTTTGACTTCCATATATTCCGGTCTACTGAACCTGAATAATATCCCCATCTTTTTAATTTTGTTTGTATGGTTCTTACTTCTTCTCCACGAGATCCATATTTAGATAAAGCATCTACTTCATTATTTCTAAAAAATACATTATATGATATAAACATCGTAATTGCTAATATTATAACTACTAATGCTTTTATATTACTTTTTAATTTTATTCCTATTTTTTTCAAAATAAAAACACCACTTTCTTCTAAACTAATTTTTAGTTTTAGTTTATCCAAAATTGGTATTTTTATACGAATCTATTTTTTAAAATATTCCAACAATATTTCCGTTTTCATCAACATCAATCTGTTCTGCGGCAGGTTGTTTTGGAAGCCCTGGCATTGTCATTACTTTTCCGGTAAGTACCACAATAAATTCTGCTCCAGCTTTTAATAATACATCTTGTACATGAATTTTAAAAGGTTCTTTGCATTCTAAATTCTTAGCATCATCTGAAAAAGAATACTGTGTTTTAGCAATACATACTGGTAAGTTTCTATATCCTAACTCTTCTATTTCTTTTATCTTACTTTCAGCTAATTCTGAATATACAGTTTCTGTTGCTCCATAGATTTTTGTTGCAACAGCATTTATTTTTTCTTTAATTTCACTATTAAGTTCATATGTATATTTAAAATTAGAATCTATCTCAGCTATTTTAACTATTTTTTCAGCTAAATCAATAGCTCCTTCTCCACCTTTTTCCCAGCTTTCTACTAAGCTTAGCTCTATATTTTTTTCTAATAATTTTTCTCTTAGAAAATCAATTTCTTTTTGACTATCATTTTTATATTTGTTAATTGCAACAATAACATTTAATCCAAATGCATTTTTTAAGTTATCTATGTGTCTTTCCAAATTGTGTATTCCATTTTCTAAAGCTTCTATATTTTCATTTAAAATTTCTTCTTTTGATGCTCCACCATGATATTTTAATGCTTTAATTGTTGCGACACACACTACTGCATCTGGTTTTATTTCTGCTTTTCTGCATTTTATATCTAAAAATTTTTCAGCTCCTAAATCAGCTCCAAATCCTGCTTCCGTAATAATATAGTCACCTAATTTCATTGCCATTTTAGTTGCAATAATACTATTACATCCATGTGCAATATTGGCAAATGGACCTCCATGTACAAATGCTGGTGTATGTTCTAAAGTTTGTACTAAATTTGGCATCATAGCATCTTTTAAAAGAGCTACTATTGCTCCATCTGCCTTTAAATCTTTTGCAGTTACAGGCTTATTTTCCTTTGTATAACCAATTATTATATTTCCAACTCTTCTTTTTAAATCTTTTATATCTGTTGCTAAACAAAAAATCGCCATAATCTCTGATGCTACTGATATATCAAAACCATCCTGTCTTGGTACTATATTTTTTTCTCCAGATAATCCTGTTTCAACTTTTCTTAATTGTCTATCATTTAAGTCTACACATCTTTTCCAAACAACTCTATCTATTCCTAATTCATTTCCATAATATATATGGTTATCTAGCATTGCAGATAATAAGTTATTTGCTGATGTAATTGCATGAATGTCTCCTGTAAAATGGAGATTAATATCTTCCATTGGCGCAATTTGTGAATGTCCTCCACCTGTTGCTCCGCCTTTAACACCAAATACAGGTCCGTAAAGATGGCTCTCTTAAGGCAAGTATAGATTTTTTGCCTATTTTTCTTAATCCATCTGCAAGTCCTATTGATATTGTTGTTTTTCCTTCTCCTAATGGTGTTGGATTAATTGCTGTAACCAAAATTAGTTTGCCATTTTTATTTTCTTTTAAACGTTTACACACATCAAGTGAAATTTTTGCTTTATATTTTCCATATTGTTCAATTTCATCTTCTTTTATTCCTATAGAATTTGCTATATCTATTATTTTATCTAATTTTGTATTTCGTGCAATTTCAATATCTTCCATAAGAACCTCCTAATTAATTTTACCCAAATATTAAGCCAACAATAATTCCAATTATTGCTCCTACAATAACTTGCATAGGTGTATGACCTAATACTTCTTGTAGTCTTTCAGTTACTTGTACCCCTGAAAGTCCTGGTGTCTCAACTATTTTATTTAGTAATTTAGCTTGCTTTCCAGCTGCCCTTCTAACACCTGCTGCATCATACATTACAATACATGAAAAAATTACAGCTACTCCAAAAACTGGTGAATCTATTCCTTGTGATTTTGCAATCAAAGTAGAAAGACATGTAACAACAGCTGAATGAGAACTTGGCATTCCACCTGCTCCTAAAATTCTTTTAAAATTGAATTTTCTAGTCTTTATCAAATCATATATAAACTTAAATAATTGTATACAAAACCATACTAAAAGTGGTAATGCAATATACTTATATTGTGTAAAAAATCCCATCATTTTATTTTATTCCTCTTCTTGTATAAAATTTTCTTCTTGAAATTCACCATCACTATTTTTTATTAGCATAGTAATTTTCTTTTCTGCTTCTTGTAGCATATCACTGCATTGTTTAGAAATTTTCATACCTTCTTCAAATTTTTTTACAGATTCATCTAAATCCAAATTACCTTTTTCAAGTTCATTTGCAATCTGTTCTAATTTCTCCATGCCTTCTTCAAATTTTATTTCTTTACTCATAATTTATTACTCCTATTTTATTGTTTAGTTACCAATTCTTTGTCAACATCTACCTTAAAAAATGCAAGTGTTTTTGTTGTTTTTGCATCATTTACTGAAACAATATATCTACCTTGATTATCAATACTCATGTTAGAAAAATACACTCCATCAGTATCTCCCCATGCCTTTTTAACAAGTGCAACAGCTTTTTGTTCTTTACTTGTAACACTTGTAGTACTTGATCCAGTATTTGTAACTGTTTCATTTGTAGAATTTGTATTATCATCTACTATAGTGTTTCCAATTAAATTTGCATCAATTTCGTTTATATCAGCCTTTTCAAATAAATCATTAATTACATTATCTAGTCCCGAATTTTTATCTGTAATATTTGTTGTAACTGCATTTGCATTAGCAGGTTCTTTCTTGAAAGAATCATAAACAAACCATATAATAACAAATAATAATATCATAATTAATATAATTAAAACACTTTTTTTTGCGGTTTTTTCCATATCTTTTCCTCCATTTATACTATTTTTGCTTTTGTTTCTCCATCTTTAAAACGAATATTTATTTCATCATTTTCCTTAAGTTCTTTTACTGATTTTACAACTTTTCCATTCATTTCAGTTATTGAATATCCTCTTGTTAACGTTTTTAATGGGCTTAAAGCATCTAACTTTTCTATTGTATTTATAGCCTTGCTTTTTTTATCTTTATAAATAGACATTATTTCATTTTGTATTGATTTTACATTTTTATCTAATAATATATATCTTTCATTTACTGTTTGAAGAGGCTCTCTAAATGCTCTTCTATTCATACATTTTTCATAGCTAAGTTTCATAAAATCCACTTTTTTCTTTAAAGCTAACCTGTAACGATTGTTATACGATTTTAATTTTAATAATACATCAGATATATTAGGTACAGCAAGTTCGGCAGCAGCAGATGGTGTTGGTGCTCTTAAATCAGCTACAAAATCTGCAATTGTAAAATCTGTTTCATGTCCTACTGCCGATATTATAGGTAATTCTGATTCGTAAATCGCTCTTGCAACAATTTCTTCATTAAATGGCCATAGGTCCTCAAGAGATCCTCCGCCTCTTGCTACAATTATAACATCTGCTAATTTTTTCTCATTCATTATTTTTATTGCTTCTGCAATTTTTACAGCTGCACCTTCCCCTTGAACAGGAACAGGTAATAACTTAATATATACATTTGGATTTCTTCTTGTTGAAACATTTATAATATCTCTTATAACAGAACCTGTATTTGATGTTAAAACGCCTATGCATTTTGGCATAACAGGAATTTTCTTTTTGTGTTCTTCTGAAAATAACCCTTCTTCTCCTAGCTTTGACTTTAATTCTTCAAATGCTATATGTAAGCTTCCCATACCATCTTCTTGCATCATTTTGCAATATATTTGGTATACTCCATCTCTTTCAAAAACTGAAACAGTACCATATATGATAACCTTCATTCCATCTTTTGGCATAAATTTTAGGTTAACTGCTGAGCTTTTAAACATAATACATTTTATTAAAGAGTTTTCATCTTTTAGTGTAAAATACAAATGTCCTGTATAATGATTTTTAAAATTCGATATTTCACCTTTTACTAGTACACTATTTAAATTTTCATCATTGTCAATTTTATCTTTTATGTATTTATTTAAATCTGTTACAGTGACTGCACTATTGTAATTCATTAGTTTTATCTTACTCCTATTCTATATTGTTATTTTTTACAATACTTGCAAGTATTCCATTAACAAATGATGGAGCATTATCATCTCCATATGCCTTTGCAAGTTCAACAGCCTCGTTAATAACAACTTTATATGGAAGCTTTTTGTACAAAATTTCGTATACTGCAAGTTTTAAAATTGCAATACTTATTTTTGATAATCTGCTAAACTCCCATTTTTCAGATAATTCTTTATTTATTTGTTCCAAAATGTCATTTTTATTTTTTTCAATTCCATAAATAACATCTTGTATATATTCTGTTACCTTTTCATCTTGAATACCTTTACCTTCTAAAAATACATTTATTTGTGTTTCAAGTTCACTTTCTTCAACTTTTTGAATTTCTAAACTATATATTAATTCAAATGCCACTTTTCTTGTTTCTGATCTATTCATTTTATTTTGTAACAACCTTTCCCCTTTTATTTTTATAACTTATCTATGAAATTTTTTAATTTTTCTTTTACTGCGAATTTATTATGTTGTACGTAGTTTCCTGCATATCCACATATAAATACTAATATAATTCCAATTATTAATTTATATAACTGTGTACAAAGTAGAATAATTGCCACAATAATACCAATAATCATTCCACCATATTGTGACATAAATTTTTTTAAATCTTCCATAAGCTTTCCTTTCTATCCTTGAACAATTTCTTTAACAGGTTCTATATTTTTAACCTTAATATTAACCTCTTTTACCTCTAAATCTGTTGCTTTTTTTATTGAATCTTTTATTTTCGATTGAAGATTTGTTGATAGTTCTTTAATAATTGCATTTTCCTTTACAGTCATGTTTATAAATACTAACAAATTATTATCTGGTGTAAGTTCTATTTTAGTTGTAACTTCTTCAGCACTATCAAATCCTTTTACAGTACTACTTACTAAGTTTTCTATTGTTTCTCTTGTTATAAATAACTTTCCATCTGCATTTTCAAGTAATATTCCATTTTTGTTATCCACTATTGTTTCATCTTTTTTATTTTTTGTACCACTAAAGAAAATCCCCTTAATAGCAAGTAAAGTAAAGATTCCTGCACATGCAATAGTAATATTTGATGCTACTTGATTGTTAATTACCATTTTTACAACTGTTTCTATATTTACTAATTCTATCCATCCAAAAACTAATAATGAACTTATTATAGATAGAATTAACATGATAATTGAAAATAATACTAATGTTATTTTATCTAATATTTTCATTTTTTTCATCCTTTCGTATACAGGTTTAAAAGGACACAGCATTTTTACTTGTGTCCTTTTATTTATTTTACTCTTTGTTTTCTGTATTTGTTTCTTTTTCTTCTGTCGCTGTAGCTGATTCTGTATTAACACCTTGAACATGTACATTTACTTCTAAAACTTTTAATCCTGTCATACCTTCTACTGCTTTTTTTACTCTATTTTGAATTTCAAAAGCAACATCTGGAATTCTTGCACCATATTCAACAATAATATTAACATCTATTTTTGTTTCTTTTTCTCCTGCTTCAATTTTAATTCCTTTTGCAAAATTCTTCTTTCCACTAAATACTTCTGAAATTCCTCCTGCAAATCCTCCTGCCATTGAAGAAACTCCTGGTACTTCTGATGCAGCAGCTCCTGCAATAACGGCTATAACATCATCTGCTATTTTTATATTTGTATTTTCAAGTGTAACTTCTCCTTGATTTTCCTCTACATTTACATTAACATTTTCCATTTCTTTATTTTCTTCCATAATAAAACCTCCTTAAAATTTTATTTTATGTTTTATCTTTTTGTACATACCATTAGTATAACAATTTATACTTTATTTTACAACTATTTTTCTAAAAAATTATTCAGTTTCAAATACACTTCCTGCTATAATTTCATTTCCTCTTAAAAAATCTTCCACAGGCATTTTTTTAGAATTTTCTGCTTGAACTTCTATAACTTTTATAATGCCTTCTTTCGCCTTTATAAATAAGCCTTTTTTTGAATCTGCAAATAGTACAGTTCCTGGCATTATTTCTTTCATTTTGTAACTATACTCTTTCATTTCTGGAAATACATTATATAACTCGTTTTCCTCCATTATATCTGCTTTCCAAAACTTTAGTTTTTTTCCATCTAAAAAGCTATATGCTCCCATAATTGGGTTTAATCCTCTTATTAAGTTTTTAATTTCTCTGGCTGTTTTATTCTCCCAATCAATCTTTGCCATTTCTTTATTAAGCATAGGTGCCATTGTAAAGTTTTCTGGTTGTTTTTCTCTTGGAGCCTTATTTTTTTCAATTAGTTCTAATGTTTCTACAAGAAGATTTCCTCCAATTATTGATAATCTATCCCATAATTCTCCTGTTGTTTCATCTTCTCCTATTTGAACTTCTTGTTTTAAAATCATATCTCCTGTATCCATTCCTACATCCATATACATTGTAGTTATTCCAGTTACCTTATCTCCATTTAATACTGCCCATTGTATTGGAGCTGCACCTCTATATTGTGGAAGTAATGATCCATGTACATTTATACAGCCCAATTTTGGAATATCTAATAATTCTTTTGGCAATATTTTTCCATATGCTACAACACATATAACATCAGGATTTAACTTTTTTATTGTATCTATAATTTCAGGATTATTTCTTACTTTTTCTGGTTGAAAAACAGGTATATTTTTTTCTATTGCATATTCTTTTACTGGTGTTGAAATCATTTTCATTCCTCTACCTTTTGGCTTATCAACATTTGTTACAACACCTAAAATATTATATCCTTTTTCATATACTTGCTTTAATGACTCTTTAGCAAAGTCAGGTGTTCCCATAAAAACAATATTTAACATATTTCCTCCATTTTTACTTATTTTGTGGTTCAACATATTCAAGTGTTCCAGGTATCATATGGTCTATAAATAAAACTCCATCTAAATGGTCAAGTTCATGGCAAATAGCTTGTGCTAATAAACCTTTTGCTTTTATTTTTATTTTTTCTCCATTTTCATTTAATGCTTCTGCAACCACTTCCATAGGTCTTATTAATCTTGCATATTGGTTTGGAAAACTTAAACATCCTTCTTCTACTTCTTGTTCACCTTTAGTCTTTATTATTACCGGATTTACCATTTTTATTGGACCTTTATCATCATAAAGGTCTATAACAACAACTCTTTTTAATATTCCAACTTGTACTGCTGAAAGTCCTACTCCATTATATTTATGCATTGTGTCTACCATGTCATCAAGTAGATTTCTTATTTTATCATCAACAGTTTCAACTTCTCTTGATTTTTTTCTTAGGATTTCGTCTCCATCTTCTCTTACAATTCTTACTGCCATAATATCTTCTCCTTTTCTTATATCTACTACTATTGTGCCAAACTATTTGGATTTAAGTCTACAACAATTCTTGTGTCTTGAAGGTTCATTTTAGAGTATTCTTTTTGCATATCATCTATTAATCCAATAATTTTATCATCAATTTTGCATTTTATTATTATTCTCCACCTGTATTTATTTTTTATTCTATCTACTGGTGCAGATACTGGTGGATATAGTATTATTGCAAAGTTTTCTTCTATCAATCTCTTTTTTAAATATTGATGTATTTTTTTTGACGTATCAATTACTTTTTTCTCGTTATTTGATGTAACGCCAATTAATATTATATCGCAAAATGGTGGATATTTCAACTGTTTCCTAAGGCTTATTTCTGTTTTATAAAATAGTTCATAATTTTGCATTTTGCTACATTCAATAGCAAAATTATCTGGGTTATATGTTTGTATAATAACTCTTCCTTTTTCCTGTTCTCTTCCTGCTCTTCCAGCTACTTGTATTAAAGTTTGAAATGTTCTTTCATTTGCTCTAAAGTCATCAATATTTAAGCTACTATCTGCGGCAACAACACCTACTAATGTAACATTTGGAAAATGATGACCTTTTACAACCATTTGTGTTCCTATTAAAATATCTATATTTTCATTTTTAAACTTATCTAGAATTTGTTCATGTGAATTCTTTTTAGTAACTGTATCTACATCCATTCTAATTGTTGTTGCGTTTGGAAATAACTTATTTACTTCAGCTTCTAATTTTTGTGTTCCTGTTCCGAAATATCTAATTTGGTTGCTTCCACATTCAGGGCATTTTTTTAAAATTTCAGTTTCATAACCACAGTAATGACATTTTAGTTTTCCTTTGCTTGCATGATATGTTAAGTTTATATTACAATTCTTACATTTAGCTGTATATCCACATTCTCTGCACATAACAAATGTTGAAAATCCTCTTCTGTTTAAAAATAAAATTGTTTGCTTTTTATTTTGCAAATTCTTACTTATTTCATCATATAATTTTCTGCTAAACATTGATTTATTTCCATTTGCAAGTTCTTCTCTTAAATCTACAATTTCAACAGTTGGAAGACTTGCATCATTTGCTCTTTTTGTCAATGGTAAAAGCATAATTTCTTCTTTTTGTGCTTTATAATAACTTGATATATCTGGTGTTGCACTTCCTAGTAACAAAGGAATATTATTTTCTTTTGCTAAAAATCTTGCTACTTCTTTTGCATCATATCGTGGAACGCTTTCTGCCTTATATGAACTATCATGTTCTTCATCTATAATAATAAGTCCTAAATCATCTAATGGAGCAAATATTGCAGATCTTGCTCCAATTGCAATTTTAGCTTGTCCATTTTTTATTTTATGCCACTCGTCATATCTTTCCCCTATAGATAATTTACTATGTAAAATTGCAATTTGTTCTTCTCCAAATCTTGCTACAAATCTATTTACAGTTTGAGGTGTAAGTGATATTTCTGGTACTAGCAGTATACTAGATTTTCCTTCTTTTAATACTTTTTCTATAAGTTGCATATATACTTCTGTTTTTCCAGATCCTGTTACCCCATAAAGTAAAAATTCTGAAAATAATTTATCCTCTATTGAATCACAAACAGAATCATATGCATTTTTTTGTTCTTCAGTTAATTGTATCTTTTCAGTTCTTTCTATATTCTTGTTTTGAAAAGGATTTCTTTGAACTTGCTTTTCGCTTATTTCTAGATACCCATTTTTGCAAAGAGTATTTACAATAGCCCTAGTTGTATCTGCAAACATTTCTAAATCTGATACTGTAACTTCTCCATTTTCTATAATAAACCTTAAAGTTCTAATTTGTTTGTCAGACTTTATTTTTTTATTTTCAATATCTTCTTCTATTTCATCTATATCTTTGTTTAAAGTTACAAAATTTATACTCTTTTCTTTTACTCTATTTTCAATATTTTTTCTTGTTGTACCAGGTGCCATCATTAATTTTAAGCAATCTGACACATTACAAAAATATCTTTTTGCCATCCAATTTGCAAGTTTTATTTGTGTATCACTTAAAATACTCTCATCTTCTACTTTAGCAATTTCTTTTACTTCATATTTAGACTTTTCTTTTATGCCTATAACATATCCTTCTTCTAAACTTTTTTTATTTCCAAATGGTACAAAAACTCTACTACCAATTTTTACATTTTGTACTAAATTATTTGGTATTTGATAATCAAATATTCTATTTAAGTTTTTTACATTACTTTGAATAATTATTTCCGCTATCATTTAGAATTTTCTCCCCAATTTTATTACTTAAATTAGTATATCAAAAAATGCCAATTTATACAATAAAAAATGGTTAGTTCTCTAACCATTTTTTATATGCTTCTTCAATTATTTGAGTATTTTTTTCAATCGTATTATATGAAGTATCTACAACCAAATCATAATTTGATAAGTCTTCTTTATGAACTCCATATAATTTAAAAAATCTTTCATTTTCACTGTTAAATCTTTTTATCATATCTTCTTTTTGTTCTTCAACAGTAGCAAAACTTTCTGTAGATTTTCTTCTTTCATCATTAAAAGCTCTTTGAGCTGCAACATCAATATCTACTTTTAAATACACCTTAAATGATTCCGGTATTGCATACCAGCCAAGCCTTGCATCAACAATTAAATTGTCATGTTCCTCAGCATATAGAGCAGCACTTTTTTCAATTTGCTGATCTATTTCTGGATGACCATTTAAATATTCATTAAAACTTGTTATATCCATGCCTTTTTCTTTAGCTAATTTTCTTACATATTCACCATTACGGTAAATTTCGTAATTTAGTCTTGTTTGCAATAAATCGGTAATTCTACTTTTTCCGCTAGCTAAATCCCCAGCAATTGTAATAATGTGTTTTTTCACTTTTCTACTCCTTTACGCAAACTTTATCTTGTGCGATTTCATTTGCTGCAATTGTAACTGGTGCTTCTTCATCAGTTTTAATTAATACTTCAGCTCCTGCTGCTATTTGTCTTGCTCTTTTAGCTGTTGCAATAACTAATTCATATCTGTTATCTACTTTTTCTAATAATTCCTTTACGGTTGGTTTTACCATCATTTTTCATTACCCCTTTTTATTTATTCTTCTTCAGAAGATGTTACAATTACTGTATTATCTTCTTTATCAACTCTTCCTGCTACTGTTTCCGGCTGTACTGCTGAAAGTACTACATGACCAGAATCCATAATTATAACTGCTCTTGTTCTTCTTCCATAAGTTGCATCTATTGCCTTTCCGTCATCTTTTGCTTCTTGTACAATTCTTTTTATAGGTGCTGATTCTGGACTAACGATTGCGATTATTCTATTTGCTGAAACTATATTTCCAAACCCAATGTTTATTAATTGCATTCATTTTGCCCCTTTCTACTCTATATTTTGAATTTGCTCTCTTATGTCTTCTAATATTGTTTTTAAATCTATAACACAGTTTGTAATTACTATACTTCCAGATTTTGAGCCCATGGTGTTAACTTCTCTATTCATTTCTTGAATTAAAAAATCTAACTTCTTTCCTACAGGTTCATTTTTGTTAATTAGTTCTCTAAATTGAATAACATGACTTTTTAATCTTGTTAATTCTTCCTCTATAGAACATTTATCTGAATATATAACAATTTCTTGTGCTAAACGATTTTGATCTACAACATCAGTTTTTAATATTTCTTTTATTCTCTCTTCTAATTTTACTACATATTCTTGAACAAGTCCAGAAGAACATTCACATATTTTTTGAATATTTTCTTCTACCTTGTCAATCCTATTTTCTAAATCTTCTTTTATTTTGTTTCCTTCTTTTTCTCTCATCTGAACAAATTGGTCAAGTGCTTTATTTATACATTCTAATAACTCTTCTTCAATCTCTTCTTGATTTTCAGTTTCTTCTACATTAAGAACATCTGGAAACTTAGAAATTTCAGTTACTTTAATTTCTTGTTCTATATCATTTTCTCTTGCTAATGATTTTAATTCTTCAATATATAATTTAGCAAGTTCTTTATTTATAATTACTTTCTTTCCATCTGCTCCATAATTTATATAACTAATCCAAATATCTATTTTCCCTCTAGATATTTTATTTAAAACTGTTTTCTTTATTTTATCTTCTAAAAACATTAAATTTCTTGGAGCTTTAACTGTAATATCACTGTATTTATGATTTACAGATTTAATCTCAACTATGTATTGTCTTGAATTTTTTTCAGTATTTGCTCTTCCAAAACCTGTCATACTTTTCATAAACTATTCTTCTTCCTTATTTATAATTTCTTTCATATCATCTATATAACATTTTTTTCTTTTTTTAATATATATAATAACTGATTTTATTAGATAATAAATTGCAAATATACATGAAATAGAGTTAACTATAAATACATATCTTGAAGAGAACATAAGATTTATATAAATTAGTGTAAGAGTTATTATTGCAAGCATTAATGTTTCTATTCCATATATTGCAATCTCTCCACTATCTTTTTTATATGCCTTTTCAAATAAAACAATTGAAATTAGTAATGATGTAATACTAAATACTTTTAAATCTGTTTGATAAATATCTGTTTTAATATTCATTTGTCCTAGATTTAAAAATATAAAGTATACCATTATAACTCCTGCTATAGCTATGTTTTTAAATATTAATCCATATATTTCTTCTAGCTTTTCCTTTGGTATTTTATTCTTTTTATTTAATGTAGATTTTATTTCTTCTAATTTTACAACTTCTTCTTTTACTTCTGTAACAGCATTTTCTTCGTCAATTTCTGTATCATTTTTTTCTAGATTTTTTTTAGTTGCTTTGTTATTTGCAACTTTTTTATTCTTATCTTTTTTGTTCTCGACTTTTGCTTCTTTGCTTTCGCTCTTAGTACTTTCATTCTTTTTGCCATTACTATTTTTATTTACTTTTCCTGTAGCTTTAGTTGTTTTTTTACGGTTTGCTTCTACTTTATTTGTGTTATTAGTTTTATTATTCTTTTTTGTTCCTGTACTTTTTGTTTTATTAGTAGTACTTACACCTTCACTTTTTTTCTTACTTGTACCAGTTTTATTTTCGTTAGCCTGCTTATTTTCCTTTTTAGTAGTTACCTTTTTTGCTTTCACATTCTTATTTTCATTTTTTTGTGGTACCTCTACATTTTCTTTTGTGATTTTTTCCTTTTTATCTCTTTTTGTTTCTTGTTTATTTGCCATGATTTCTCCTCCAATAAACTTTTCATATGTTTTATATTATATCACAAATTTTACTTCTTGCAAATAATTTTAGGTTTTATTTAATTTATTTCGTTTTTAATAGCATAAACAACAAGATAAGTTTCATCTAATTTTCTTTTACTACATTCAGATAGTGTTAATTGATTCATTTAATCATCCCTTTCCGAGTACAAAAATATATGGTATGTAAAAATATTTACACACCATATGATACACTATCCTTTTTGCGAGTTTTTTTACTCGTCCCTGCACTAAAGCGCACACATCCTTCCAGACGCGAGGCCTGGCGGATGTGATTTTTCTCTATTCCTTTTTGTGCTACATTAAATTAAAATTTTTCTACTTTTTTTATGTTAACATAACAGATGCTAGATTATAGAGAAACTACGGGACAAACACCAAGCGCGCTGCTATAGTTGCCGCTGCCCACGCTCGCGCTGTTGCCGCTCACAGCAAGCACGTCGCTAGTGCCGTAAGAAGAAGGCGAAGCCAGCCACCAGTAGTTACTTCCATCTGTCATAAATATATTATTTGGTCCTGCTTCTATTGTATTATCATTTGTCCAATTCCCTGAATTATCATAAGTTCCATTTGCTCCTACTGAATATCCATTTGCACTTTCTACCTTACATACTAATTTCGTTGCATCTTTATTTCCTGTTTTCCATACATTAAATGCTTTCATATACATCTCTACACTTGGACTTCCTATTGCATAATCTGCTTCTGTTGTTTTATAGTTTGTCCAATTTGTTGGGTCACATAGCCACGCTACACAATGTTCATTTTCTTTATCTATTGTATTTGCTCCTGCTGTTGGATAATCTCTCCACTTTGGATTCATTGCTTTCATTATTTCCAATCCTTGAGTTGAAGGAGTATAACTTTTATAACTGCTTAAAGTAGTATCATTGCTTACAAAATCCCTCTTTAAATATAACTTTCCTGC
>ERZ1673743.1536-NODE-1536-length-24632-cov-5.436139_pt1 | contig 24632 bp, 20 predicted proteins | sample MGYA00580197_ERZ1673743 | MGnify/ENA primary metagenome ERZ1673743 (study PRJEB41218, sample SAMN15661795) | gut metagenome | host: Homo sapiens | place: Canada: London | collected 2015-08-20/2019-03-30 | study: EMG produced TPA metagenomics assembly of... | reverse complement strand
GAATGGTCGTCAAATGCTCGCCAGACTTGCCTTTGCTCTGCCATGTAGCGCGAATGGCAGACAGAGCACAGGTGCTTCTTTTGAAACCGTAGGTGCTGCTTCTATGTCTGGAGATACATGACAGTCAGCAAAAATATCCTTGACAAATTTCCGCCTCAGGTACACGCCCCGGCAGGCCGTCTGGCCTGCCGGGGTTTTGCTGTCCCTGAACGGCTCGTTATTTAATAAACTCTTAATCTTCCCTCGTATTGACAAATCCTGCATCCTGCGTTATCCTAACCGTACTAGTACAACTAATACAGTTAAGGAGGAATACCATGGTACACTTGGATTACCGGGACTCCCGGCCGATCTATGCGCAGATCGTGGACGGATTCCGGGAGCAGATCACCGGCGGCGTGCTGCGGCCGGGGGAGAAGCTGCCCAGCGTCCGGGATCTGGCCGCTCAGCTTGCCATTAACCCCAATACCATCCAGCGCGCTTACCGGCGGCTGGAAGCGGAAGGGTGGATTGCCACCGTGCCGGGAAAGGGCTGCTTCGTCTGCGGCGACGGAGAGATCAGAGAACGGGAGAAAAAACGGCTGCTGCTGAGCTTCGACGAAGCCGCCGCGGCGCTGCTGACCATGGGCGCGAGCCACGGCGAGCTGGTGGCCAGAATCGAGAAGGGAGAACATAGACATGCTTGAAATGAAGAATGTGACCAAAACCTTCGGCAATTTTAAGGCGCTGGACGACCTGACCCTGACCGTCCCGAGCGGGCGGGTCTACGGCCTTGTTGGCCCCAACGGCGCGGGCAAGTCCACTGCCATCCGGCACCTCACCGGCGTCTACCGCCCGGACAGCGGCAGCGTCACCATGGATGAGCAGCCAATCTATGAAAATCCCGCCGTGAAGGCAACCATCGGCTACATCCCCGACGAGATTTTCTACTACCCCTCCGCGACGCTGGAGGATATGCGAAAGTTCTACCGGGGCATTTACCCCACCTTTGACAATCAGCTTTTTGACAAGCTGTACGACGTGTTCCAGCTTCCCAAGCGGACGCCCATCCGCCGGTTTTCCAAGGGAATGCAGAAGCAGGCGGCGTTCCACCTGACCGTCTGCACCCGCCCCAGAACGCTGATTCTGGACGAGCCGGTGGACGGCCTCGACCCGGTGAGGCGGCGGCAGGTCATGGGTCTTATCCTCTCCGACGTGGCGGGGCACGGCACCACGGTGCTGATCTCGTCTCACAACCTGCGGGAGCTGGAGGACGTGTGCGACTACGTGGGCATCATGAACCGGGGCAAAATGCTGCTGGAAAAGAGCCTTGCGGACATGCAGGGCAGCACCGTGAAGCTGCAGCTGGTGGGCGATGCCCCCAAGGAGCTGGACATCCTCAACGCGTCCGTTTCCGGACGCCTGAAGACCCTGATCGTCCGGGGCGAGGCCGAGGAGGTCGGCGCGAAAATCGCGGCGTGCAAGCCCGCGTATTTTGACGTGCTGCCCCTGTCCCTGGAGGAAATCTTCATTTACGAGCTGGGAGGCGTGGACTATGAAATCAAAGACATCCTTCTTTAATAAAACCGTGTTCAAAAAGAACCTGACCCGGTTCGCCCCGGTGATGGGGGTATACACCCTGTGCCTGATTCTGGGCATGATGATGCTATATCAGAACAATGAGGAAATGGGCCGGACGTTCTGGTTCGCCTCCCGGATGGGGGAATGCATTCAGGTCATGGGTCTCGTGAACCTGTTCTTCGCGCCGCTGTGCGCCATGCTGCTGTTCGGCGACCTGTACAATTCCCGTATGTGCAACGCCCTGCACGCCATGCCCATGCGCCGGGAGACGCTGTTTCTGACCAACGTGGTCTCCGGGCTGCTGTTCTCCATGATTCCCACGGCGGTGATGGCGCTGCTGTCCGTGCCGCTGCTGAACGCGACCATTGTGGAAAACGCGTGGCAGATTGCGCTTTTGTGGTACGTCGGCACCAACCTGCAATTCATCACCTTCTTCGGCGTGGCGATTTTCAGCGTGTTCTGCACCGGAAACCGCTTCGCCATGGCGGTGGTGTACGCGGTCTTAAACGGCGGGGCGTTTATCCTCTACTATATTATCAATACCCTTTACACGCCCATGCTTTTCGGCGTGGTCACGCCGGACAGGTGGGTCAGCCTGCTGACGCCCGTGGCGGATATGACCAGCGGCGCTTATGTGGCGGTGGAGGATTTCCACCAGCTGTCGCTGCGGTTCTACGGCCGGGAAAGCGAAATGGTGGCGGCGTTCAGCGTCGATCAGGGGAAATTCACGTCCCTGCTGATCTACGCGGCGGTGGGCATCGTCTTTGCCATCGTGGGATTGCTGCTGTACCGGAAGCGGAATCTGGAATGCGCCGGGGACGCCATTGCATTCCCCATTTTGCAGCCGCTGTTTCAGCTGGTCTGCGCTGTGGGGGTCGGTACGCTGGTGGTTATGGGTGTGGAAACCTTCCTCGCGTACAAAATCGGCGCCGGTATGTCCATGCTGTATCTTCTTCTGTTCTGCGGCGGCGCCGCCGGTTGGTTCGGCGCAAAAATGCTTCTGAAGCGCACCACCCGGGTGTTCCAGCTGCGCAGCTGGATCGGGCTGGGGCTTCTGACCGCCATGGTCGCCGTGAGCCTGGTCGCTACCCGCTTTGACGTGCTGGGCATTGAAGACCGCATTCCGGACGTGGAGGACGTCAGCTCCGTGACTCTGAATTTTGACGGCCTGGAGCTGACAAGCGAGGAAGACATCCGGAGAATCACCACCCTCCACGCTATGGCTTTGGAAGACCGCATCGAGAGCTACGGCGACTATCCTCTGGCCTACATCCTGCACCGGGAGGAAAAGGAAAAGCACCCGGTCATGCCGGAGGGCGGCTTCGTCTACGGCGAGGGCGGCTACAACGCCGACGGGCCGATGCTGACCACAGATGACATCACCATTTATTATAAGCTGAAAAACGGATGCACCATGACCCGTAACTACAACATCTGGGCAAATCTGGACGAGGGCAAGATCGTAAAAGAGTACGCAAGCCGCTGGGAACAGGTATGGAAGCAGGCACGGTACGGCTATCAGGATGGCTTTAACCCGGAGGATATCACCTCCATGAACATCGGAGACATGACTCACCAGATCACGCCGGAGCTGGTGGAGTCTCTGCTGGCCGCCGTCAAGGCCGACTGCGATGAGCGCACCATGACCCAGAGAAGTGCTTACCATCTGGGATATTTCTGGGACTACGACAAGTACAACGAGGAATATTACAAGACAAAGTCCCTGACAATATCCCTCTGGGGGGAGAACGATGTGTATGCCACCGGCGCGTACCTGTCCGTCTTTGCCGACTCCGCGCATACGCTGGAGTGGATGCGGGAGCACGACTGCCTGACGGAAGAGGTCGTGGAGGAAGCGCCCATTGTGCTGAACTAAAGAAAGGGAAGACCGATGAAAAAGGAACTATGTCTCATGCTGGCGGTGATGCTGCTGCTTCTTTCCGCTTGCAGCAGGACAACCGCACCGAAGCCCACCATGGCACAGTACTTCGCTCCGTCGAAACGTATCCCCGTGGAGACAACGGCAGAGCCCACCCAGCCGGAAACCACCGCCCCCGACCGGAACGACGCTGCCCGCAGCGCGTTCCAGCGGGCGCTCCGGACTGTCCATGACGATCTGCGCTGGCCGGAACTGCCCGACTCGGGGAATATTGAAGTGTGGGAACTGGGTACGATTGAAGACGAACAATTTGCCGTTACGGATGTGGACGGAGACGGGGAGGAAGAACTGCTGGTTTCCGTATCCAACACCTACATGGCGGGAATGTGTGAGATCATCTATGGCTATGACCCCCAAACCGACGGCGTGCGGATTGAGTCCCACAGTTATGTGGGAGTGACCCATTATCCCGGTATGCTCAAGGTGGAGGCGTCCCACAATCAGGGGTATGCGGGGGATGTCCTCTGGCCTTACGCCATTGCGTATTATGACGAAGCGGAGGATAGCTATAAAGACGCCTTCTATGTGGACGCATGGTGCAAGGATATCACCGACTACGATTCCTATACGGAAACGCCCTACCCGGATGACATTGACACCGAGCATGACGGCTATGTCTACCTGATAACGGAAAACGGAGAGCGGCGGTTCATGAACAGGGCGGACTACGAGAAATGGGAAGCGGGGATATTCACCAATAAGGAACCCCTGACCATTCCGTGGCAGAAGATCACGACAGCGAATATTGATGCACTTGTAAAATAACCAAAAATCAAATCAAGGGGCAAGCCCGGAATGTGAAAATGTAACATTCCGGGCTTGTGTTTTTTCGGGAAATCTTTTATAATCAAATCAACAATGCGAATGGAGGGCTGAGCATGGAAAAGCATCAGGTGTTGACTGTTCTGGTGGCGGACGATGAGCCGGAGCTGCTGGGCGCCGTCTGCCAGCTGATCGACTGGGAGTCCCTGGGCTTCCGCCTTGTGGGACGCGCCGGGAACGGGCTGGACGCGCTGCAGCTGGTGGAAGCGCTTCAGCCGGATTTCCTGCTGACGGATATCCGGATGCCGTTTATTTCCGGGACGGCTCTCACCAGACAGGCGAAGGCCGTCCAGCCGCTGCTGCAAGTGGCTTTCTTAAGCGGCTACGACGATTTTGAGTACGCCAAGGCCGGGATCGAGGACGAGATCGTGGCCTACCTTCTCAAGCCCATCAGCATGGCGGAGCTGACGGAAGAACTGCGGAAGATTCACGACAAGATCGAAAAACGCCTTGCTAGCCTGACCCGGCCTCAGGGCGGCGCGGAAGCGCTGCGGATGGTCACGGCCACGATGCTTTTGGACGAGTACGCCCGTCCGGAGCCGTCCGCCGCGGCGGAATCCCTGCGAAGCGCCGGAATGGAAATCCGGGGGGACGAGCATATCGTGGTGGCGGCGTTCAGCCTGCCCGACGGGGCGCACCCGGAGCTGCTTCCCATGGCGGAGCGGATTTTCTCCCGGGCGTTTTCCTGCTGCGGATTTTCCAGCGGCGACCGGACGGTGCTTCTGCTGGCCTCCAGCAACGGATTCGGGCGGCTGTATGCGTCATTGGACGAGCTGCGGCAGGCTACCCGCCGGGCATGGGGCGGGGAAGTGCTGGCGGGCTTAAGCAAGGAGTACGCCTCTCTCGGCGACGGACACACCGCTTACTTAGAAGCCATGGAAGCCCTGAAAATCGCCCGCAGAGGCGGCGGACTGTACGCCGCCGGGGGCTGGGACGACATGGCCATGCTCTGCGCCCGGGCGCTGAAGATCATCGAGAAGGAATACATGGACGAGGAGCTGTCGCTGCAATCCGTCAGCGAGCGGCTGCACATCAGCGCCAATTATCTGGGCGCGAATATCAAAAAATTCTACGGCGACACCTTCATGAACCTGCTGATCCAGAAGCGGATGGACGTGGCGCTGAAGCTGCTGTGGAGCGGCAGCAGCCGCATTGCCGAGGTGTCCCGCCGCTGCGGCTACGCCGACCAGAGCTATTTCGGCTACTGCTTCAAAAAATACTACGGAAAATCCCCGGCGCGGATGCGTCAGGAGCAGAAAGAGGCCAACGCATGAAGAAAAAGGGACTCAGCATGAATCTCATCATGGCGCTCACGCTCACGGCGGTTGCGGTGAGCGTGCTTCTGTGCGCCAATCTGGTCTTCATGCAGACCTACCGCCGGACGCTGCTGCGCAACGCCGAGACCACCAGCCGTCAGGCCATTGCCCAGGCCGGCAGCACCATGAACGAATACCTGGAGGATATGGACGACGCGGTGACGCTGCTGACCGGCTACTTGGAGCTGCCCGCGGAGGAACGGGAGGCGCGGTTCGAGGCGTTTCTGGAAATCCGCGCCGATGTGGTGGCCATCACCACCTACGACGCGGAGGGGGAAATGCGCAACTGCTACAGCCTTGGCCGCCGTCTGCGGGAGGATATTTTGCAAAACCTCTCCTTCGACCCGGACAAGCGGGAACTTTATGAGGGCGGCTATATATCCGCGCCCCACGTCATGTCGATTTTCGCGGAGGACTACCCATGGGTCGTGACCATCATCCGCCCGGCCACCACCGGGGAGGGGGAGCGGTACATCGCCGTGGACGTGAGCTGCTCCAATATTTCCACCTATATCAGCGGCGTGGGCATCGGCCAGCGGGGCTACTGCTTCCTGGAGGACACGGAGGGAAACCTCGTTTACCACCCCCAGCAGCAGCTCATCTATTCCGATCTGAAAAGCGAGAATACCGACCTGACGGCCTCTCTCCCGGACGGGACGCACGTGGAGGGAAGCACCATTTACACCGTCCAGACGCTGGAAAACGGCATCTGGCGGGTCGTAGGCGTCAGCTCGTTTCAGGAGCTGATTACCGACGCCCTGCGGGAGATCATGCGCATTACCTTCATCGGCGCACTGTTTATTCTGGCTGCGGCGGTGCTGCTGAGCCTGATGCTTTCCCGGGTGCTGTCCAGTCCCATTCACGATCTGATCGTTGCCATGCAGAGCTTTGAGAAAACCGGCGAGGGCTTTTCCTATGAACCCGTCACCGGCGTCCGGGAGGTGGAGAACCTGTCGGCGTCCTTTGACCACATGGTCAAAAAGATTCAGAAGCTCATGGCCACGGTGCGCAGTGAGGAAGTCAACCTGCGCAAGACGGAGCTGAAAGCCTTACAGGCGCAGATCAATCCCCACTTCCTCTACAATACGCTGGATTCCATTTCGTGGATGTGCGAGCAGGGGAAGAACGCGGAAGCCGTGGTGATGGTCAACGCCCTGGCGCGGCTGTTCCGCATCAGCATCAGCAAGGGGCACGAGCTGATCCCCATCCGCAGTGAGGTGCAGCACGCCCAGAGCTATCTGCAAATCCAGAGCGTGCGCTACAAGGAGCAGTTTTCCTATCATTTTGACGTTCAGGAGGACTGCACGGAGTACCTGTGCAACAAAATCACCCTCCAGCCCATCATCGAGAACGCCATCTACCACGGCGTCAACGGTCTGGTGGACGAGGGACATATTGAAATCCGTGTCCGCGCCGAGGGAGAGGACGTCCTCTTTACGGTGGAGGACAACGGCGTGGGCATGGAGCCGGAGCAGATCGAGGAAATTTTCCGCCGCAAGCCCGACGGAAAGTCCGGCATCGGCATCAAGAATGTCAACGACCGTCTGAAGATCTGGTTCGGAGACGCCTACGGCATCACCATCGAAAGCGTCCCGGACGAGGGAACGAAGGTAACGGTGCGGATGCCGAAGGTACGGGAGGAGGCGGAGCATGAAAAGCATTAAGTGGATCGCCGTTTTTCTGGCGCTGCTGGTGTGCCTTTCCGGCTGCGCCGGTACGCATCAGAGCGGCGGGTCGTACAATATCTATCTGATCGCCAAATCCTCCACCACGGAGTTCTGGAAAGCGGTTTTTTCCGGGGCGAACGCCGCGAAATCCGAATATAACGTGCAGTTGACCATCCTTGCCCCGGACACGGAGGAGGACTTTGAAGTACAGAACGACTACATCCGCCAGGCCGTGGCCGACGGAGCGGACGCCATCGTCTTCTCCGCCATCAGCTACACGGAAAACGCCGCCGCCATCGACGAAGCCGTGGCCGCGGGCGTCCGGGTGGTGGTCATTGACAGCGATGTGGATTCCAAAGGCGTTTCCGTGCGCATCGGGACGGACAATGTGGCGGCCGGGCGCATGAGCGGAGAGGCCGCGCTGAAAACGGCGCAGGAAAAAATCGTTGTGGGCATCGTCAACGCCTACGCCGAGACCCAGAACTGCCGGGAGCGGGAGCAGGGCTTCCGGGAGGTGCTGCTTGGGGACAGCCGGGTCAAGGGCATTTACGCCGTCAATGTTTCCACCGATGCTCTGGAAGCCCGTCTGGCGGCGGAGAAGCTGCTGCGGGAGCATCCGGAGATCAACGTGCTGATCGGCTTCAACGAGCCACTGGCCGTGGGCGTGGCTCAGGCGGTGGACTCCCTGGGGCTGACGGGTCAGGTACACGCTGTGTCCTTCGACAGCAACGTCAACTGCATCGAGCTGCTGCAAACCGGAGCGGTGGCCGCCCTGGTGGTGCAGAATTCCTACGCCATGGGGTATCTGGGCGTAGAAAAGGCGTGGCAGGTTTTGCAGGGGGAAAAATTCGATTCCACGGCGCTCATCGACACCGCGACCACCATCGTCACCAAAGAAAATATGTTTACCATGGAGAGCCAGAAGGCCATGTTTTCCTTCGGTTGATCGGCGTACTTGCAATTTTTACCGTTTCTTAGGACTTTTTGCACAAAAACACGGCGCGTTTTTTGGAGGCGGCAAAAATTTTTGAGAAAATCCGCGAGGAAAAATGACTGTGAAAAAAATCCGTATCTGATACAATATAGTCACGGTGAAGCCAACCCGGCGAAACCAAAAAATGAATTTTATGGAGGAAAAAAGCAATGAAAAAGGCACTTGCATTGCTGCTCGCGCTTGTCATGGTAGTCGCCATGGCCGCCTGCGGCTCCAAGACCACCACCCCCAGCACTAACGCCGCTACCACCCCCGCCCCCGCAGGGAACGAGACCGAGGCTCAGGTCGAAGCTTCCGAGCTGAAGGTCGGCGTGTTCTACTACACCTTCGCCGACACCTACATTTCCAGCGTCCGCACCGCTCTGGACGCACAGCTGGACAGCCTGGGCGTTACCTACCAGAACTTCGACGGCAACAACAACCAGACCACCCAGAACGAGCAGATCCAGACCGCTGTCACCGACGGCTACAACCTGCTGGTCGTCAACATGGTCACTTCCGGCTCCCCCGACGTTGCCAACGAGATCATCTCTCTGGCGAACGGCACCCCCGTTATCTTCTTCAACCGCGCCATCGAGGCTGACGGCGAGGAAGGCACCGTCCTGAACGCCAACACCAACATCTGCTTCATCGGCACCGACGCTCCCGAAGCCGGTCACCTGCAGGGCAAGATGGTCGGCGAGTATCTGCTGGCCAACTGGGATACCGTTGACCTGAACGGCGACGGCAAGATCTCCTATGCCATGTTCAAGGGCGACGAGGCCAACGTTGAGGCCATCTACCGCACCCAGTTCGGTGTTGAGGATGCCGACGCTGTCCTGACCGCTGCCGGCAAGCCCGCTCTGGAGTACTTCGACGCTTCCAACGCCTCCAAGTATCAGGTGGATCTGGGCGGCGCCTGGAGCGCACAGGCTGCTCTGGACTACATGAACACCAACCTGTCCCAGTACAACGAGGCCAACAGCAACATGATCGAGCTGATCATCTGCAACAACGACAACATGGCTGAAGGCGCTATCTCCGCTCTGGAAGCTGCCGGCTACAACACCGGCGCCGAGGGCGCGACCACCATCCCCGTGTTCGGCGTTGACGCTACCGACGCCGCCAAGGAACTGATCGCTGCCGGCAAGATGACCGGTACTGTCAAGCAGGATGCCGAAGGCATGGCCGTCGCCATCGCCTCCGTCGTCAAGGCCGCCGGTGAAGGCACCGCCATGGCTGACGCCATCGCCGCCACCGCCGGCACCAACGCCGAGATGTACTCCATCGCCGACGGCATTGCCAACAAGCTGTTCGTCGCCTACGCTGCCTACACCAAGTAAGTTATAAACCCAAAAAGGGCAGCCGCTGCTGTGTCGGCGGCTGCCCTTCACAGCTAAGCATGCTAGCGAAAAAGGAGGGGAATCCAGGTGGAGCAAACCGTACTGCTCCGGATGACGGATATCACAAAAACCTTTCCCGGCGTAAAAGCGCTGGATCATGTCAGCCTGGAAGTCAAGGCGGGCACCGTACACGCGCTGATGGGCGAGAACGGCGCCGGCAAATCCACGCTGATGAAATGCCTGTTCGGCATTTACAGCAAGGACAGCGGCCATATTTATCTGGAAGGCCGCGAGGTCAATTTCACCAGCTCCAAGGAGGCGCTGAACAACGGTGTCGCCATGGTTCACCAGGAGCTGAATCAGGCGCTCAAGCGGACTGTCATGGACAATCTGTGGCTGGGGCGCTATCCCAAGATCGCGGGCTTTATTGTGGACGAGCACAAGATGCTTCGCGATACCAAAGCGATTTTTGAAGAGCTCGGCATCGACGTAGACCCCCACCGGGTCATGGGTACGATGCCGGTTTCCCAGCGTCAAATGGTGGAGATCGCAAAGGCTGTCTCCTATCACTCGAAAGTCATCGTATTTGATGAACCCACGTCCTCGCTGACCGAGGAAGAGGTTGAGCACCTGTTCAGGATCATCAACATGCTCCGGGACCGCGGCATGGGCATCATCTATATTTCCCATAAAATGGCGGAGATCAAGCGCATCTCCGACGAGATCACCGTCATGCGCGACGGCCAGCTGGTGGCGACCCGTCCGGCATCCGAGCTGGAGATGAACGACATCATCCGTCTGATGGTCGGCCGTGAGCTTGGCAACCAGTTCCCCCCGAAGACCAATAAGCCCGGTGAGGTCTATCTGGAAGTGGAGCACCTGACGGGGCTGTACAATAACCTGCGGGACGTTTCCTTCACCGCACGGCGGGGCGAGATCGTGGGTCTCGCGGGTCTGGACGGCAGCGGCCGGACGGAGACGCTGGAAACCATGTTCGGCGTCGCCACCCGCAAGAGCGGTCGCATTCTGCTGGACGGCAAGGAGTGCAAGAATCTGAATCCCCGGCAGTCCATCAAGAACAACTTTGCCCTGCTCACCGAGGAGCGCCGGGCGACGGGTATTTTCGGAATCCTGGACATCCGGGAGAATTCCGTCATTTCCAGTCTGGACAGGCACAAGCGGGCGGGCTTTGTCCTCAGCGACAAGTCCATGAAGAAGGACACCCAGTGGTCCATCGACGCCATGCACACCAAGACGCCCTCTCAGGAGACGAAGATCCGCAGCCTGTCCGGCGGCAACCAGCAGAAGGTCATCATCGGCCGCTGGCTGCTCACCGAGCCGGACGTGCTGCTGCTTGACGAGCCGACACGCGGCATCGACGTCGGCGCGAAATACGAGATTTACCAGCTGATCCTCGATCTGGCGAACAAAGGCAAGACGGTCATCATGGTTTCGTCCGAAATGCCCGAGCTGCTGGGCGTGTGCGACCGGATCCTCGTCATGTCCGGCGGACGGCTGGCCGGTGAAGTCGATGCAAAGACAGCAACGCAGGAAGACATCATGCGTCTTGCGGCGAAGTATGTATAAGGAGGCAGCGGTATGGCAAATCCAGTCAAACAGCTTCAGAGAAAGAGTGAAGAATACCAAAGACTCGACAAGGCGGATCGCCGCCGGTTCTGGTCGGACGGCATTCTGAATAACGCGCTGTATATTCTGATGGTGATCTTCATCGTCTATACGGCAATCAAGAATAAGAACTTCCTGTCCGCGGGTTCCATCGCGAACATCGTTTCCCTTGTGGCGGCGTCATTGCCCATGGCGCTGGGCATCGCGGGCTGTATCGTCCTGACCGGTACCGACCTGTCCGGCGGACGTGTGGTCGGCCTGACCGCAGCCGTCGCGGGCGCACTGCTGCAGGATCGCACCATCTCCCGGAAGCTTTTCTCCAACCTCCCGGCCATTACCCCGGGTTGGATTCTGCTGACGGTTCTCATTGTCGTCGCCATCGGCGCGCTGATCGGTATGGTGAACGGCTTCTTCGTAGCCAAGTTCAGCCTGCACCCCTTCATCGTGACGCTGGCCACCCAGCTCATTACCTACGGCCTGATCCTGATCTTCTTCATGCTCAACGGCAACAACGGCCAGCCCGTTTCCGGCCTGTCTCAGGAGTATAAGAGCGTGGTCTCCGCACCCATGATCCAGTTCACCACCGGCTCCGGCGCGAAGATCTCCATTCCGTGGTACGTGCTGTACGCCGTGATTTTCGTGGCGCTGATGTGGTTCATCTGGAACAAGACCACCTTCGGCAAGAACATGTTCGCCCTGGGCTCCAACGAGGAGGCCGCCCGTGTTTCCGGCGTCAACGTGTTCTGGACGACCGTAATGGTCCACACCCTCGCCGGTGCGATGTACGGCGTTACGGGCTTCATTGAGGGCGCCCGCATCAGCTCCATCACCCAGTCGGCGGGCCTTAACTACGAGTGCGACGCCATCGCGGCCTGCGTCATCGGCGGTGTTTCCTTCGTCGGCGGCACCGGCAAGATCAGCGGCATTGTGCTGGGCGTGTTCGTGCTGCGTATCATCTTCGTGGCACTGTCCATGCTGGGCATCGACCCCTCCATGCAGTACATCATCAAGGGCGGCATTATTCTGGCGGCCTGCTCGCTGGATATGCGGAAATATCTTGCCAAGAAGTAAACCATGTTTTATAATAGCGGCAGATGAAGGTCATCTGCCGCTATTGTGGAGAAAAGAGGCAGTATAAATGAAAACGATTCTGGTACTTGGCGGCGCGGGCTACATTGGCAGCCACACCGTGTATGAACTCATTGACAACGGCTACGACGTGGTCGTGGCCGATAATCTGGAAACCGGTTTCCGCAAGGCGGTGCATCCGAAGGCCAGATTCTATCAGGGCGATATCCGCAGTAAGGAATTCTGCGACCATGTGTTTTCCTCCGAGAAGATCGACGCGGTCATCCACTTCGCGGCGAATTCTCAGGTGGGCGAGAGTATGGTCAATCCCCTGAAATACTACGATAACAATCTGGGCGGCACCCGGACGATGCTGCAATCCATGATCGAGCATGGGGTAAAGTACATCGTCTTTTCCTCCACGGCGGCGACCTACGGCGAGCCGGAGCATGTGCCGATTCTGGAGACCGACCCCACCCACCCGACGAACTGCTACGGTGAGACGAAGCTCTCCATGGAGCGGATGTTCTACTGGGCGTCCGTTGCCCACGGCATCCGGTTTGTGGCGCTGCGCTACTTCAACGCCTGCGGCGCGCATATGTCCGGTAAGATCGGCGAGGCGCATGACCCGGAGACCCACCTGATCCCCATTATTTTGCAGGTTCCCAACGGACGGCGGGACCATGTGTCGATTTACGGCGACGACTATCCCACCCGGGACGGCACCTGCGTCCGGGATTACATCCACGTCACTGACCTTGCTTCCGCCCACATTCTGGCGGCGGAGTACCTGATGAACGGCGGGGAAAACAACGTCTTCAATCTGGGCAACGGCGTGGGCTTCACGGTGAAGGAGATCATCGACACGGCGGAAAAGGTCGTGGGCAAGCCCATCAAGTGCGAGATGGCCCCCCGCCGCGCGGGCGACCCGGCGCAGCTGGTGGCATCCAGCGAAAAGGCGAAGACCGTGCTTGGCTGGAAGCCGAAATATGACGATATTGAGACCATCATTGGTTCCGCATGGAACTGGCACAAGGAGCATCCCCATGGCTATGACGACTGAAACTGTTTGGGCGGCGCTGGATGCGCTGCTGGATTATGCGAAAAACTGCGGCCTTCTCCACCCGCTGGACGAGACGTTCGCACGGAATACCCTTCTTTCTGAACTGCGGTTGGAGAGTTACGAAAAGCAGGAGCAGCGCTTTGATTTCCCGGAGTGCCTGAATCTGCTGTGCGATTACGCCGCCCAGCAGGGGATGATCGCGGATACCATCGCCGAACGCGACCTGTTCGACACGAAGCTCATGGGCTTCCTGACGCCCCGCCCGTCGGAGGTGGTGCGGGAATTCCGGTCGCGCTATACCCAGTCTCCCAAGGCGGCGACGGACTACTTCTACACCCTCAGTCAGGACTGCAACTACATCCGCCGCGACCGCATCGCGAAGGACGAGCGCTGGACGGCGGAGACCAAATACGGGAAGCTGGAAATTTCCATCAACCTGTCCAAGCCCGAGAAAGACCCTCGGGACATCGCGGCGGCGAAGCTGAAAAAGGCGTCCGGTTACCCCAAGTGTCTGCTCTGCCCCGAAAACGTGGGCTATGCGGGAACCATTTCCCACCCGGCGCGGCAGAATCTGCGGGTCATGCCGGTAATGGTGAACGGCCAGCTCTGGGGCTTCCAGTATTCGCCCTACGTTTATTATAATGAACACTGCATCGTCATGAACGCCCGGCACACGCCCATGGTCATTGACCGGGGAGTGTTCGATAAGCTGTTTTCCTTTGTGGAGCAGTTCCCCCACTATTTCCTTGGGTCGAACGCGGACCTGCCCATTGTGGGCGGCAGCATATTGTCCCACGAACATTTTCAGGGCGGCCACCACACCTTCCCCATGGAAAAGGCGGAGAAGGAGTTTGGCTTCGAGGTTCCCGGCTTTGACGACGTGGACTGCTGCGTGGTGAGATACCCCATGACGGTGCTTCGCCTGAATTCTCAGAACAAAGACCACCTCTGTGATCTGGCGGGCAAGATCCTCGCCAAGTGGCGCACCTACAGCGATCCGGCGGCGACGGTTTTCGCGGAGACCGACGGCGAGCCCCACAACACCATCACCCCCATCGCCCGTATGCGGGAGGGGCGGTATGAGCTGGATCTGGTCCTGCGGAACAACCTGACGACGAAGGAGCATCCCATGGGGCTGTACCACCCCCACGAGGAACTCCACCACATCAAAAAAGAGAACATCGGCCTGATCGAGGTCATGGGTCTTGCCGTGCTTCCCGGCAGACTGAAAAAGGAAATGGCCGATCTGCGGGAAGCCCTGCTGAAGGGGGAGAACCTGCACGAAAGCGAGGAGCTTTCCAAGCACGCCGATTGGGCGGATGCGTTCATGGCGCGTCATCCGGAATTCAATGCCGAAAACGCCGAGGCGATCATTCAGTATGAGATCGGTCAGGTGTTTGCGCAGGTTCTGGAGTGCGCGGGCGTTTACAAGTGTACCGAATCGGGCAGAGCTGCCCTGAAACGATTTTTGACGGAGGTTCAAAATGGCGGACACCTATCATTTTTCCGCCCCCGGCCGCACGGAGATCGGCGGCAACCACACCGACCATCAGCACGGCTGTGTGCTGGCGGCAGCAGTTGACATGGAGACCACGGCGGAGGTCACCCTGACCGGCACGAACATCATCCGCGTGGATTCCGAGGGCTACAAGCCCGTGGAGATCGACCTGAACGATCTGGATGCCAGAGAGTCCGAGAAGAACACCACGGCGGCGTTGATCCGCGGCGTAGCGGCGGCGTTTGCCCGGCGGGGGTATAAGCTGAGCGGCTTTGAAGCCAAGGTCAGGTCTACCGTCCTGCCCGGCTCCGGCCTGTCCAGCTCCGCGGCCTTTGAGGTGCTGATCGGCCGAATCCTCAACGGCCTGTTTGCGGACGGCAAAGTTTCCGCCATTGAAATCGCCCAGATCGGCCAGTACGCCGAAAATGTCTACTACGGCAAGCCCTCCGGCCTGATGGATCAGATGGCTTCCAGCGTGGGCGGACTGGTGTACATTGATTTTGCCGACCCGAAAAATCCCATCGTGGAAAAGGTAGACTACGATTTCGCCCACAGCGGCTATACCCTCTGCACCATCGATTCCGGTGCGGATCATGCCGACCTGACGGACGAGTACGCGGCCATGCCCGTGGAAATGAAGGCGGTGGCGGCGTTCTTCGGTAAGGAAGTCCTCCACGATGTGGACGAGGCGGCGTTCTACAGGCACATCGCCGAAGTCCGCAAGGTCACCGGCGACCGGGCAGTGCTCAGAGCTATCCACTTCTTCAACGAGAACCGCCGGGTGAAGTCCCAGGTGCGCGCGCTGAAGGACGGCGACTTTGACGCGTTCCTGCACCTCGTCAACGCTTCCGGCATGGCGTCATGGACGCTGCTGCAGAACGTGACCCCGGCGGGCTACATCCAGAAGCAGGATATGGCGTTCACCATCGCACTGTGCCAGCAGCTGCTGGAGGGCGAGGGCGCTGTCCGTATCCACGGCGGCGGCTTTGCCGGTACGGCGCTGGCGTTTGTCCCCAATGACAGGTTTGCGCGCTTCAAGACCTGCGTCGAGCATGTTCTGGGAGAGGGCCACTGCCATAAGCTGACAATTCAATGAGTGCGCAAAAAATCGGATATTCCGGCGGGGAAGCGGCGGCGCTTCCCCGCCGCTTTCTGCCATGGACGGTCGTTTTCAAGCAAAAAGTTTTTTACATTTTTGTGAATAATTTCCCAAAAAGCACCTTTTCTCCACAATTTTAAGGAAAATAGCAAAAATCCCCCCCTGGGGGATGAAAAAAACACGTGAAATGTGTCAAATTGCACGATTGACAACTGCACGCTAAATGAGTACAATAGTATCGATACACTATGACCTATCGTAGGGTACGCACAGGCTTTTCAAAGAATCAAATGATTAGGAGGAAATCACTTTGAAGGATTGGGCTTATTTGACAACTGTTGAGGAGATGGAGCAAGCTACCAACTCTCTGCTGGAAAACGGCAGCAAGGTTGGCGCTGACTCCTGGCAGCAGCGGGTCAAGAACCAGACCCCCCATTGCGGCTTCGGCGAATCCGGCACTTGCTGCCGTATCTGCTCCATGGGCCCGTGCCGCATCACCAAGAAGGCCCCCCGGGGCATCTGCGGCTGCGACGTACATGGTATCGTCGGCCGTAACTATCTGCGGTTCACCGCCGGCGGCTCTGCTACGCACTCCGACCATGGCCGCGAGATCATGCACACCCTGTACCAGACCAAGGAAGGCGGCAACTATCAGGTCAAGGACCCTGAGAAGCTGATCCGCATCGCCAAGGAGTGGGGCGTAGAGACCGAAGGTAAGGACATCTACGATCTGGCCCATGAAATGGCCGAGATCGGCCTGCTGGAGTACGGCAAGCCCTTCGGCGTACAGCGCTTCCTGAAGCGCGCCCCCGAGTACACCCAGAAGCTGTGGCATGAAGCCGGTATCGAACCCCGCGCCATCGACCGGGAAGTCTCCACCGCACTGCACATGACCCACATGGGCTGCTCTTCTCTGCCCGAAGCTCTGATCCGTCAGGCTCTGCGCGCCGGTCTGTCCGACGGCTGGGGCGGCTCCATGATGGGCACCGAGTTCTCCGACGTTATGTTCGGCACCCCCAAGCCTATCGACACCACCGCCAACATCGGCGTCATGGAGAAGGACAATGTCAACATCGTTGTTCACGGCCATGATCCCAGCCTGTCTGAAATGGTCGTTTACTATGCCAACGACCCCGAGATGATCGCTTATGCCAAGTCCGTGGGTGCCAAGGGCATCACCGTTTCCGGTGTGTGCTGCACCTCCAACGAAGTCACCATGCGTCACGGCATCCCCATGGCCGGTAACTTCCTGAATCAGGAGAACGTGGTTCTGACCGGCGCCTGCGAGGCCATTGTCGTGGACGTGCAGTGCATCTTCCCCGCTCTGGGCCCCCTGAGCAAGTGCTTCCATACCAAGTTCATCACCACCTCTCCCATCGCCCGGATGCCCGACTCCGAGTTCATCCAGTTCCATGCCGAGACCGCCGGTGAGAACGCCAAGGCCATTGTCAAGATGGCAATCGAGAACTTCAAGAACCGGAAGCCCGAGCTGGTCAACATCCCCAGTATGAAGCAGAGTGCCCGTGTCGGCTACTCTGTGGAAGCCATCAAGAAGGTTCTCGACGGCGTCGCCAACTCCCAGGTGGACGAGTTCGGCACTACCAAGCCTCTGATCGAGTGTGTGCATTCCGGCGTTCTGCGCGGCGCTGTGGCCATGGTCGGCTGCAACAACCCCAAGGTTCGCCCCGACACCGCTCACATTGAGCTGATGAAGAAGCTGCTGGAAAACGACATCATCCTGATCGTCTCCGGCTGCTCCGCCCAGGCTGCCGCCAAGGCCGGCCTGATGGATCCCGAAAAGGCCAAGGACTACTGCGGCGCAGGTCTGAAGCGCGTCTGCGAGCTGGCCGGTATCCCGCCTGTCCTGCACATGGGCTCCTGCGTGGATATTTCCCGTATGATGATCCTGGCTTCCGATATCGCCAAGGACTGGGGCATCCACATTTCTCAGGTTCCCGTCGTGGGCTGCGCTCCCGAATGGATGTCCGAGAAGGCCGTCTCCATCGGCAACTACGTCGTGGCGACCGGCATCGAGACCTTCCTGGGCGTTGACCCCTACACCAAGGGCTCCGAGGAAGTCACCGCGCTGCTTCAGGGCGAGCATGGCGTCAAGGACTGGGTCGAGGCCAAGTTCGTCGTGGAAACCGACATTGAGAAGCTGGGCGACAAGATGATCGAGTGCATCGAGGCCAAGCGCGCCGCACTGGGCATCTAAGGAGCCTGCGTCACCCGAACAAAAAGCGATTTGAATTCGGGATAACTTTTACTTACGAGGTCTTTTTCCAATGAAACTAGCGATTACCGGCAAGGGCGGCGTGGGAAAGACCACGCTGGCCTCCACGCTGGCGCGGCTTTACGCCGACGAAGGACGCACCGTCCTGGCCGCCGACGTGGACCCTGACGCCAACCTGGGACTGGCTCTCGGACTGAGCCAGGAGGAAGTGGACGCCATCGTCCCCATCTCCAAAATGCGCACTCTGGTGGAGGAGCGCACCGGCGCCAATGCCGCCAATAAGTTCTTCAAGCTGAACCCTTATGTGGCGGACATCCCGGACACCTTCTCCAAAGAGATCAACGGCGTCAAGCTGCTGGTCATGGGTACCGTGGATGTGGGCGGCAGCGGCTGCGTCTGCCCCGAGCACGTGATGCTGAAGGCCATCCTCTCTGCGCTGACCTATCGGAAGAACGATGTGGTCATCATGGATATGGAAGCGGGTCTGGAGCACTTAGGACGGGGAACGGCAGCCAACATGGATCAGTTCATCGTGGTGATCGAGCCCGGCGCAAGATCGGTGCAGACCTACCATAACGTCAAGCGTCTGGCAAAGGACTTGGGCATTACCCGCGTTCGGGTGGTGGCAAACAAGATCCGGGACGACGGCGACGAGGAATTCATCCGCTCCGCCATTCCGGCGGAAGACCTGCTGGGCTTCATCCACTACAACCCTGACATCATAGACGCCGACCGGCAGGGGAAATCCCCCTATGATTTCAGTCCCGCGGCAATCGAAGAAATTCGGAAAATCAAAGCGATATTGGATCGTGATGAATCTTAAATTAGGAGGAAATACCGTGACACTTTTTGAAAGAGTTTTTGGCGGCAACGACTACAACTACGCCCGTACTGTAGCCGCCATTGATGAGGCCATCGCTGCTTACGGCGAAAGCGAGCCTGTATCTTTCCCCGGCACCGCTTACAGCCTGCCCTGTTACTACGGCGTCACCGGCGTGAAGATCACCACTCTGGGTGAGATGAAGGCCGCCATGGACACCATCAAGTCCAAGATGACCCGCAACAACCGCCTCCACGACGCCTTTGAAAGCGGCATTGCATCCGCTCTGTGCGCCGAGTTTTTGGAAGCGCTGAAGTACCTGCACGGCGCGGAGCCTTATGCCGAGCCGGAAATGGGCCACCTGACCGACGCTTTCGTCCGTAATCTGGGCGTGCCGCTGGTCACCGGCGACATCCCCGGCGTTGCCGTTATCATCGGCGGCGCGGAAGACCCCGCCGAGACTGTGGCTCTGGCCAAGTCCTATCAGGCGCAGGGTATTCTGGTCACCCTCACCGGCGACTCCATCAAGCACTGCTTCGACGCCGGCATGAAGCTGGGCGAGAACGTCCGCGTGGTGCCTCTGGGCTACGAAATGCAGTCCGTTATCCACGTTGTCTCCGTGGCCGTCCGTGCCGCGCTGATCTTCGGCAACGTGACCCCCGGCGACTTCGCCTCTCTGGCCAAGTACACCATGGACCGCGTCAAGGCGTTTGTCAACGCTTACAAGCCCCTGTCCGATGAGATCGTCTCCTACGGCGCCGGCGCTATCTGCCTTGGCTTCCCCGTTATCTCCAACGAGACCGAGAACATGTTCCGTGTTCCCAAGTCCCTGATCCAGCAGCTGGATACTTCCAAGTGGAACGCCACCTCTCTGGAGGCTCGCGACATCAAGCTGAAGATCACCAACATCGACATCCCCGTGGCCTTCGCCACCGCTTTCGAGGGCGAGATCATCCGCCGCGGCGACATGCAGGTGGAAGTGGACGGCTCCCGTGTGGACTGCTTCGAGCTGGTGCAGACCCGGGATGCTTCCGAGGTGGAAGACCACAAGATCGTTGTGGACGGCCCCGAAATCGACGAGATCCCCGTCGGCTCCAAGATTTCTCTGAGCTACACCGTGGAAGTCGCCGGCAAGGCCATGCAGCCCGACTTCGAGTCCGTCATGGAGCGTAAGATCCACTCCTGGATCAACTGCATCGAGGGCGTTATGCACACCGGTCAGCGCGACATGATCCGCGTCCGTATTTCCAAGTCCGACTTTGAGGCCGGCTTCAAGTTCAAGCATCTGGGCGAAGTGCTGTACGCCAAGGTCAAGAGCGAGTTCGAGGCCGTCGTGGACAAGTGCCAGGTCACCATCGTGGTCAATCCCGAGAAGAACGCCGCTCTCCGCGCCGCTGCCAACGAAGTGTTCGACAAGCGTGACGCCCGTCTGGCCTCCATGACCGACGAGTCCGTGGATCAGTACTACACCTGCATCATGTGTCAGGCTTTCTCCCCCAGCCACGTGTGCATCGTCACTCCCGAGCGTCTGGGTCTGTGCGGCGCCGTGTCCTGGCTGGACGCCAAGGCCACCAAGGAACTGGATTCCGCCGGTCCCTGCCAGCCCATCCTCAAGGAAGGCTGCACCGACGAGAAGCTGGGCCGCTACGCCAGCGTGGACGAGGCCGTCAACAAGTACAGCCATGGCGCTCTGGAGCATGTTACTCTGTACTCCCTGTTCCAGGACCCCATGACCTCCTGCGGCTGCTTCGAGTGTATCTGCGGCGTCGAGCCTGTTTCCATGGGTGTCGTCATCACCTGCCGTGAGCACGCGGGCATGACGCCTCTGGGCATGACCTTCTCCGAGATGGCCTCCATGACCGGCGGCGGCGTGCAGACCCCCGGCTTCATGGGTCATGGCAAGCACTTCATTGCTTCCCACAAGTTCATCGCTGCCGAAGGCGGCCCCGGCCGTATCGTCTGGCTGCCCAAGATTCTGAAGGATCAGATGCGTGAGCGTCTGGACAAGACCGCTCTGGAAATGTACGGCGTAGAGAACTTCACCGACATGATCGCCGATGAGACCATCTGCACCGAGGACCCCGAGCAGCTGCTGAACTTCCTGTCCGAGGTGGGTCACCCCGTCCTCAGCATGGAACCCTTCGATATGTAATCTTCCTGAAAATGAGGGAGCGGTTTTACCGCTCCCTCGTTTTGCATGTGGATGGGCGCCCGGAGAGGGCGCCCGTTCTCTGTTTAGCAGCCGCAGCCGCAGCCGTTGTTATTGTTGCTCTCGCAGCCGTTCCAGCCGCCGCAGTTGCACAGCAGGAGGATCAGAATGACGATCCACCACCAGTTGTTGTTCAGGCAGCCGCACAGACCGTTGTTGTTGCACATAGAAGTTACCTCCGATATCGAATTTTGAGCTTTGCCGCTCATTCCATGGTATTCCGGCGGCGAAAAAATGTGCAGTGGGCGGGCGGGCCGCGAAAAATATCCCGCAGAGGATGTCCGTTGGCGCTGCATATACGGAAAAGTCCCCGGCAGGCTGACGCTGCCGGGGACGGTTATTATTTAGGGTACGGCTCTTTCCGGCTGGTTCGCCCCAGCAGATAGTCGATGCTGACGTGGTAGTAGTCTGCCAAGGTGTGAAGCACCTCCGTTGGGATGTCCCGCTTGCCGGTCTCGTAATTGGAATAGCAGGCCTGCGTGCAGTGAAGCAGCCGCGCGATGTCCTCCTGCTTGAGGTCGTGATCCTCCCGCAGATTCCGAATGCGTTCATACATGGCGTACACCTCCCCTGAAATCAAGTATATACAAAACAAAATGTAATATGGGACTGCACAACAAAATGTTATATACCGGCAGGGAAACAGCACAAACCGGTGAAGAAATCCGGCATAATCATCCCCCGCGGACATAGGTTGTACTACGAATCGTTTGGAGGGATGACTATGAAGCGGATGATATGTGTCGCGGCGCTTGTGCTGGCGCTGTGCCAGATTGCGCTGCCGGCGTCGGCGGTGGAGCTGGATGTGGCGGGGAAAAGCGCGGTGCTGATGGATGTTGCCACCGGAACCATTCTGTATGAGTCCAATTCCCATGAGCGCCTTGCCCCTGCCAGCGTGACCAAGGTCATGACCATGCTGCTGATTATGGAAGCGGTGGATTCCGGGAAGATCGCCCTGACGGATACGGTGACGGCTTCCGAAGCTGCCGCCGCCAAGGGAGGCAGCCAGATCTACCTGAAGGCAGGGGAGACCATGTCCGTTTCCGACATGCTCAAGTCCATCGCGGTGTCCTCGGCCAACGACTGTGCCTGCGCCATGGCGGAGCATATCGCGGGCAGCGAAAGCGCCTTCGTCGCCATGATGAACCAGCGGGCGCAGGAGCTGGGGATGAACGACACCAGCTTCGTCAACTGCACCGGTCTGGACGACGGGACGGACGCCGTGAACCACCGGACTTCCGCCTATGACATCGCCCTCATGTCCCGGCAGCTGCTGAAATACCATCCCCTCATCAAAAACTACACGACCATCTGGATGGACACCGTGCGGGGCGGCACCTTCGGCCTGTCCAACACCAACAAGCTCATCCGCTTCTACTCCGGCGCCACGGGACTGAAAACCGGCTTTACCTCCGGGGCGGGGTACTGCCTGTCGGCGTCGGCGATGCGGGACGGCATGGAGCTGATCGCTGTAGTCATGGGGGCGGAGACAAGCCAGTCCCGGAACGCCGCCTGCAAGTCCCTGCTGGACTACGGCTTCGCCAATTTCGCGGTGGTCAGCCCGGATTTGAGCGACTGTGACAACCAGATCCCGGTGCGGCTGGGGAAAGACGCCGGAGTCAGCGCGGTGCCGGAACAGGACATGGCGCTGCTCATCGACAAGGCGCAGAAAAGCGGCGTTACCAGCGAGGTGACGCTGGAACCCACCGTCACGGCCCCCGTCAGCCGGGGTCAGCGTCTGGGGACGCTCACGGTAAAGTCCGGCGATCTGGTGCTGAAAGAAGTCCCGCTGGTAGCGGCGCAGGAAGTGGAGCGCCTGTCCTATGGTGAGATTTACCGGATGGTGCTGATGCGGGCGGCTATGGCAAAGACGAACGCCGAATAAATTGCGGAAATTTCCGAAAAAATGTAAAAAACCTATTTACTTTTCCGCTCCTTTCGTGTATATTTGTCTGCGAACAGAGTAGGAGACCTCGCGTTAAGTGCCATCGGGACGGGGAGTTTGCCCGGCGGACGAAGGAATGTTCCACGATGGGGTCACCGCACCCGCTGTTGCATATGGGATAACCTCCTTTATGTAGCAACGATACTCGGTCGGGCGAATGGTCGCGGCTTTAAGCGTTGCCCTTCCCCACGGGTTATATGTGTCTGCAATCTATCTCCCCTTTCGGCGAAAAGCCGCAAGGGGAGTTTTTGCATACACGATTCCGTAGGGTCAATGCGGGAGCATGGGATCATCGCTGCATGAAAGGAGGACTTTTTATGTCCAGATCACAAAAGAGCAATACCCTGTATTCCCATCCGTTTTCCAAAGCCTACTGGCGTGACGCTGCCGCCGAGCTGAAGGACACCCACATGCTGGTATTCGCGGCTCTCATGATCGCCCTGCGTCTGGTTATGAAGCAGGTCGCCATCCCCATTACGCCCTTCCTGAAGATCAATACCGCGTTTTTTGTCAATGCGCTGGGCGCTATGGTCTTTGGCCCTGTGATGGCCATGCTGGCCGCCTGCATCACGGACGTGCTGGGTTACGTCATCCGTCCGGAGGGCATGTACTTCCTGCCCTTTATCCTGACGGAAGTCGGCGGCGCCCTGGTTTTCGCCCTGTTCCTGTACCGGGCAAAGGTCACCACCACCCGGGTCATGCTCAGCCGGTTTACCGTCAGTCTGGTCATCAATGTGCTGCTCCAGACCCCTATCATGATGTGGTATTATGCCCTTTACATGGACGGAAAGCAGTACACCCTCGCCATGGTCGTCCCCGGCATGATCAAGAACATTTTCATGTTCCCCATTGAGTCCGTACTGCTGGCGCTGTTTCTGGGCGTGATGCTGCCCATCACCAACCGCCTCGGCCTGACCTACAGCGTGGGTCACTCCAAGGAAGCCCTGAAATTCAATAAGAAGCAGATCGTAACACTGGCGGTGCTGTTCGCGCTGGGCTGCGGCTGCGTGGCGGGATATCTGGGCTACTACTATGAAAACAACTCCCTGACGAAGAACTACTCCGCTGAGGAAGTGGTGGAGAAGAATCAGGAGATGTACGATATCATCTCCGGGCGGACGCGGGAGAACAAGCCCTGCGTGGCCATCATCGAGTACGCGAAGAAGCCCTTCCTGAGCAAAGAAGTGACCTACACCGTGGCCTACTACGCCATCACCCCCGCCGACGGCTCCGCCGCGGAGAACTTTGACCAGACACAGCTGTGGAGCCTGAAAAAGACCCCGGCGGCCAAAAACGAGAATCTGACCCGCTTGGGTACGGCCGTGATCGTCTGCAACGACAGCAGCGGCGAGGTGCTGCAATATACCTACACCCCCGGCGCTTGATACTAGTTTTTAATAAAACGGTTAAAAACCGTTTTATTCGGCTGCTGTTTCAGCAGCCAGCGGCGT
>ERZ1673743.1476-NODE-1476-length-25450-cov-17.638393_pt1 | contig 25450 bp, 21 predicted proteins | sample MGYA00580197_ERZ1673743 | MGnify/ENA primary metagenome ERZ1673743 (study PRJEB41218, sample SAMN15661795) | gut metagenome | host: Homo sapiens | place: Canada: London | collected 2015-08-20/2019-03-30 | study: EMG produced TPA metagenomics assembly of... | reverse complement strand
TTTTTTAAGCTGTCGATTCAACTTTTTTAGGGTGTTCCTTATCCCGAACTCGCGTGAATAGGTGAGCGATGCCTGAGGGCGCACGTTCCAAGAGCTGTTGCCCTGATCTGATTCGCGCAGATGGAACGAGGAGTATTGGGCACCCATGCCGGCCGTGAATGTAAAATCGCCCATGCGGCGGTAGTATTCGGCAAAGAAATATGCGTCGTCCTGTCGCTGATGGAACACACGGCCGGCGAGATTGCGGTAGACGGAGCGGTTGCGGTTGGCGCTGAACGAAGCGCCGACCGTAAGGCGCCCGGCGCTCCACTGCCGGATGTAGTCGGCTTCGACGGCATATGCCTGATTGCGGTCGAGCACGTAGGTCGAGACATCGGTCAGCAGGTCTGTGGCCTCGGGAAGCCGCTCGCGGTAGTCGGAAAACGAGTGCCCGGCATAGAATGAGGCGCCGAAATCGACTACAAGCGTCTGCCTGTGGGGGAAATGATGCTCGAAATAGGCAGAGAACGACGGCGTAGTTCCCTGCGAGCCGCGGCCGTTGTCAAGGTAAATGTCGCCGGCTGAGCCGCTGAGCCGGAGCAGGCCTCTGTACCGTTCACCTGCCGAGATATTACGGAAAGCATCCAGCGACACGTAAAAGACCGTGGTATCGGGGCGGATATAGCTGTAAGTCAGCCAGGCGTATGCGCGATTGTCGTCGGCAGAGCCGTCAATAGGCTGCTCGGTGCGGGTGAGCGACCGGCCGTCGGGGTATGTGAATGTCTCGCTGTAGTCGCGGTGGGCATGTAGGCCGTCGGTCATTTTGTAAATGGCTCCGGCGCTCCACTGCGATCGGCCCAGGTTGAGCTTCACATCGGCCGAATAATTGCCGAAGCGGGCATTCAGTGCGGGCCGGGCGCTGAGCATCAGCGATCCGCCGGCCGAAGGGTTGGCCACGATGAAATTCAGCACGTACGAGGCGCCGTTGTAGCGCAGGCCGGGATTGTCGATCCACTCGACCCGCTTTATCGACTCGGGCAGAAGCGAGCGGACCTGTTCGGGGGTCGCCTCGCGGCCGTTGATGCGCAGCTGCACGGGCTGACCGCTTGCCGTGACGGAGCCCATGACGTCGTTGACGGTGAGCGTAGGGATCATCAGATTATTGAGGAGCTGCATGCCGTTGGCGGCATTGCAGACCGCGGTCGCCGACGGATAGAGCACGTCCATGTCGGGCTTGCGGATGATGCGGGGAGCTTCGATGACGATTTCGTCGAGAGCCTGAACGGCGGCGGTGTCGGCACTTTCCTGTGCGGGAGCGGCTGCGGGAAGCAGAATCGCTGAAACCGCGGCCATGAATTTTCCAAGGGATGTAGTTTTCATATTGCGATATGTTTTTATTGATTTCACACCGCAAAATTAGGCCTAAACGGATCTTAACACCAAAAGTAAAAGTCTTAACAAGCCATAGCTAACACGCTTAATATCAGCATAGACAAAATCAAAATGTCTTAACAGATCATCGGGCGGTCCAAACGAGCCCTTAAACCTCGGGCCGCTGCCGCAGGAAGGCGACAATATCTTCCTTTTCGGGGACGCCGAGCTTCTTTCGGATGGAAGACTTGCGGACATAGATTGTGGCGGTGGTCTGGCCGGTGATGACGCTGATCTCCTTGGTGGAGAATCCGGCTATCATCATGACGATTATCTGTTGCTCTTTTGGAGTGAGAATGTCGCCATATTGATGGTGGAGCTTGCTGTAGAATCCGGAGTAGAGGCTGTCGATCATCCCGAATACCTTTTCCCAGTCGACAAGGCCGCCGTTGGTCTCGCCGTCGATAGCCGAGATTTTGCGCAGCAGCTCGCGGTTCTGCTCGGTGGGTGTCTCGGCCACCATCCTGATTATGCCGAGCTGCTGAAGCATTGCCTTGCGCAGGGTTTCGTTTGCGGATGAATCATTTTGAGAATCTTTTGACTCATCGACCAATCTCTGCAAGATTTCGTTGCGCTCCAGAACTTCCATCGCCTTGCGCTTCTTATTTAACGCATACCATATCAAAGCACCGCAAACAATCAACGATACAAGAACGAGTATAATTATCATGGCAGTCTGACGGTCGTTCTTCGATTTAAGAATCAGTCTTTGATTTTCAATTTCAAGGGAGCGCTGCACGGCTTCCTGCTGCAGATACTGAGCATCAAACAGGTTGTCGCGTTGACTGTTGTAAATTTTAGCAAAAGGAAGAAAACTTATTTTTCCCGTAGTCTGATAGTCAAGAAAAGTTCTTATAATAAGAGCGAAACTGCTTAAATATTTTCTTTCATCCATGGGAATGTCCAAAGCCAAACTATCAGCCTTAGCCAATTCGACAGCACTACCCGCAAAGTCGTGCATATTAAGTTTGGCCAAAGATTTCCAAAGGAGAATATATGGAATTGACGAGTCATCACAACAGTTATTTATCAGACTGTCGGCCCTACGTACGCTCTCCTCAAACTTTCTCAATTCAATTAGTACATCCAACTTTTCATACTCATAGATAAAACGTTCCTCAGCAGTTGTCGAATTGATAAGGTCGTTCATGACATCAAGCGCCTCATCGCCCTTTCCATTGAAAACCAGTGCAAAATATAGCCAGAATTTATACTGTGATTGCCGGGCAGGGCTTTTATCCATAGCCATCAGGCGTCTTATATACATTTCGTTATCGTTGTCGTAGGCAGTCAGTTGAACCTGCTTTGATAAGGGCTCAATCAGCAGACTGTCAGGAACATTTTTCAGTGACGAAAGTGAATCGAGCATTTTTAGAGCGGTGGCTCTTTCGCCGATACGAAACTTATAAGATGCCAATAATGCAGCGCTGCGGATACTGCGTTTCAGATCCCGGCCTGTGTAATAGCCGTAAGAAAAGCTAATCACGGAATCAGAAAGCGCGATTCGGCTTTGAGCGTCATGGGCCGAGGCCATGACATAATAGTATTTTGCCTTTATCGAATCGACCGTAAGTTCGGCAGGATCAATGGCCTCGAGTATAGCCAAGGCGCTGTCGGGACTGCTCTCCATAAACTGTCCGGCCCGGGTTATATCCCTGTCGTACTGTGACATGGGCTTCGAGCATGAAGCGAATGCCAAAATAGCCAAAAGGAGATATGCGATACTTTTCATAGCAAATCCGGATATTTTACGAGAAAGGGTCACTAAGGTCTTTAAGGTCACTAAGGTGGCTAATCATTGTCGCGATGTTTGAGGAAGGCGACAATATCTTCCTTTTCGGGGACGCCGAGCTTCTTTCGGATGGAAGACTTGCGGACATAGATTGTGGCGGTGGTCTGGCCGGTGATGACGCTGATCTCCTTGGTGGAGAATCCGGCTATCATCATGACGATTATCTGTTGCTCTTTTGGAGTGAGAATGTCGCCATATTGATGGTGGAGCTTGCTGTAGAATCCGGAGTAGAGGCTGTCGATCATCCCGAATACCTTTTCCCAGTCGACAAGGCCGCCGTTGGTCTCGCCGTCGATAGCCGAGATTTTGCGCAGCAGCTCGCGGTTCTGCTCGGTGGGTGTCTCGGCGACCATCCTGATTATGCCCAGCTGCCTGAGCATCAGACCTCGGAGCGTAGATGAGTCAGTAGATTCGGTCTGCTGCACGGGCGCGGATCTGTATTCGTCGACCATCTTCTGCAACGCCTCGATGCGTTCCTCATTGTCGCGTTCACGCTGACGGCGAGCTCTGATTATCCATGCGCTCGCGCCCAGAATCAATAGCGCCGCAAGGCTTATGAGAAGTATAATCACCGTCTTTTGCCTGCTTTCGGCTTTCAGGGCCAGAGCGCGGTTCTGCTGGTACAAGGCCCCCCTTTCGGACTCCCATTGTGAAGCCTTCATGCGGTTGAACCGCTCATTCTGTCCGTTGTTCAGTCTGGCTATCTGCATCAGCTTTATGCGTCCGGTTCGGTTGACATCAATCACGGCATGGAGCATATTGCTGTAACTGCGGAAGTAAGCGTCGTCATCACCCCTCATCTTGTAGGCAAGACTGTCGGCGATTGCCAGGTAACGGGCGGCGAGGTCTACATCGTCCCTGTTCAAGGCATTGATTGCGCGTTGGAAATTAAGCTGGTCGGCAGCTTCATTATCAGGGCCTGCCATGCTGAATATCTTATTGATCAGTGTGTCGCTTTCGTATTCGCGGCCGGCTTCGGAGAGGAGCTGAGCCCGTTCGATTGTAAATATAAACTGCTTTTCCTTCTGCTTGTTGTTGCGGGCACAGTCGATAAGTTCGTTGTTTAGCTGAAGAGCGGAGTCCGTCATTCCGGAGTACAGATAGCCTGCCAAGAGCATATATTTTGCCTCCAGCTTCCTCAATGAATCCGTCTCAATCTCATAAAGTCTCTCCGCAAGCGGTATGATCTCGTTGCCGCGATACTCGGACGCACCGAGCATTACACGGTATCTCAACGTCTCGGCCATCAATGTGTCGGGGGCAGCGGGCAACGCGACAAGCGAATCGAGCACGGCAATGGAGCCTTTGGTATCGCCAACCCAAAACTTATAGAATGCAAGCGCGGTGCCGCTGCGGATATCTTTCACTAAATCCTTTCCACGATAATATTCGTGCGCGAAGTAAATCAGTGAGTCTCCGACCATGGAGCGGTTGGCCTTCATGTGGCCGTAAGCCCTGAGGTAATGGAGTTTCGCTTTCAAGGAGTCGGGACCGAGGTCGGAGGGGTCAATGGCCTCGAGTATAGCCAAGGCGCTGTCGGGGCTGCTCTCCATAAGCTGTCCGGCCCGGGTTATATCCCTGTCGTACTGCGACATAGGCTTCAAGCATGATGCGAATGCCAAAATAGTCAAAAGGAAAAGTATGATATTTTTCATTGCCGGTCCGGATATTATAGGGCAAATTTACGACAAAAAATCCATTTTAAAATAAAATTTTATAAAGATCGGGGGGCGCGAGGACGGGACGTCCTCATTCCATTGCGGGTGGATTTCGGCACAAATGGGGCGGGAACGGGGAGAAATGTGCAATAAAAGGGGGAAAGATTGCCGTAATGTGGATTTTTTTTGCGACCTTTGCAAATTGAAAGGAAATACAATCGATTGAGATGGAATTTACAGCAAGTCAGATAGCGGCTGCAGTCGGCGGCACACTGGTCGGGAATGCCGAAGCGAAAGTGTCGACTTTCGGCAAGATCGAGGAAGCCGGCGCGGGCGCCATCACATTCTTAGCCAATCCCAAGTACACACATTATATATATAGCACTCAGGCATCGGTGGTGCTCGTGAGAGACACCTTCGAGCCGGAGCATGAAGTAAAAGCCACGCTGATCAAGGTGGCCGACCCGTATGCCACGCTGTCGCAGCTGCTGCAGATGGTGTCGGAGGCGATGAACCCGGCCAAGCGGGGCATCGAACAGCCGAGTCACATAGCCGACGGCGTGGCAGTGAGCGACGACTGCTACGTGGGGGCGTTCGCCTACATCGGGCGGGGCGCGATCATAGGCCGTGGCGTGCAGATCTATCCGCAGGCTTATGTCGGCGACGGAGCAGTGATCGGCGACGGGACGGTGATCTATCCCGGAGCAAAAATCTATCACGGGTGCCGCATCGGGCGCCGGTGCGTGATCCACGCGGGCGCGGTAATCGGGGCCGACGGCTTCGGCTTCGCTCCGCTGGCTGACGGCTCGTACAGCAAGATACCGCAGATCGGCATAGTAGAAATCGGCGACGACGTGGAAATCGGCGCCAACACCACGGTGGACCGCGCCACGATGGGTGCGACGGTCGTGGAACGGGGTGTGAAGCTCGACAACCTGATACAGGCGGCGCACAACACCCATATCGGACACGACACGGTGATAGCGGCGCAGGCGGGCATAGCCGGCTCGACGAAAGTGGGCGCCAACTGCATGATAGGCGGCCAGGTTGGATTCGCAGGCCATATAAATGTGGGCGACCGCGTGAACATCGGGGCGCAGAGCGGCATCCCGGGCGATGTGGCCGACGGGCAGACCGTGATGGGGTATCCGGCAGTGAACGCGCGCGACTTCATGCGCCAGAGCGTGTACATCAAGCGTCTCGCGGAGCTCTTCGACCGCGTGCGCAGCCTCGAGAAATCATCCATTGAAAACAAAAAATAACGATATATGAAGCAATTAACTCTCAGCACTTCATTTACGGTCAGCGGCAAGGGCCTGCACTCGGGCCGCGAGCTGACTGCCGAATTCTGTCCGGCTCCGGACAACCACGGCTACAAGATACAGCGGACCGACCTGGAGGGTCAGCCCGTGATCGACTGCCTGGCCGAATACGTAACCTCGACCTGCCGCGGCACCGTCCTGACCAAAGGTGACGTGACGGTCAGCACCATAGAGCACGCCATGGCAGCCCTGTACGCCATGGGCGTGGACAACTGCCTGATCAAGGTCGACGGCCCGGAGATACCGATCCTCGACGGAAGCGCCCGCCCCTACGTTGAGGCGATCGAAAATGCAGGGCTGACGGAGCAGAAGCTCGACAAGGACTTCTATATCGTAAAGCACAAGATCGAAGTGGCCGACGAGACCACGGGCTCGAAGATCATGATACTGCCCGACGACGAATTCAGCGTTGAGGTCAAGGTCAACTTCGATTCGCCGGTACTGGCCAACCAGTATGCGTCGATGGAGCATGTGGACGACTTCGCCGTAGGGATAGCTCCGGCACGCACCTTCGTGTTCGTACGCGAGATAGAGCCGCTGCTGAAGGCCGGCCTCATCAAGGGAGGCGACCTCGACAACGCCATCGTGATCTACGACAGCCCCATGTCGGAGCAGGCGCTCAAGGACGTAGCCTCGCTGGTAGGCGTCGAGTGCCCGCACATCGAAAAGTACGGCTACATCAACGAATCGCCGCTGCAGTTCGAGAACGAGCCGGCGCGGCATAAGCTTCTCGACATCATCGGCGACATGGCCCTGATCGGACGTCCGCTCAAGGGCAAGGTGATCGCCACCAAACCGGGGCACGGCATCAACACTACAATGGCCAAGGAAATACGCCGCGACATCAAACGTCAGGACATCCAGGCGCCGATATACGACCCGAACAAGGAACCGGTGATGGACAACAACCGCATCCGCGAGCTGCTGCCGCACCGATACCCGTTCCTGCTGGTCGACAAGGTCATCGAGACGGGCACCCAGTACATCGTGGGCGTGAAGAACGTGACGACCAACGAGCCCTTCTTCCAGGGTCACTTTCCGCAGGAGCCCGTGATGCCGGGCGTGCTGATGGTCGAGGCGATGGCGCAGACGGGCGGCCTGCTGGTGCTGTCGACGGTCGACGAGCCGGAGCGCTACTCGACATACTTCATGAAGATCGACAATGTGAAATTCCGCCAGAAGGTAGTACCGGGCGACACGCTGCTCTTCCACGTATCGTTCATGACCGAGATGCGCCGCGGCTGCGCCGTGATGAAAGGCCGCGCTTTCGTGGGCGAAAAGGTGGTCTGCGAATGCGAATTCATGGCCCAGATCGTTAAAAACAAATAAGAAATGAGACAACCGCTTGCATACATACATCCGGCTGCGAAGATAGCTCCCGGAGTAGTGATCGATCCCTTCGTGACCGTGGACGCCAACGTAGAGATCGGCGAAGGAACCCGCATCCTGTCGGGCGCCACGATCCTCGAGGGCACGCGCATCGGGCGCAACTGCACCATCTTCCCGGGCGCAGTGGTGGGCGCCATCCCCCAGGACCTGAAATTCCAGGGCGAGGACACGCTGGCCATCATCGGCGACAACACCACTCTGCGCGAATGCGTGACCGTGAACCGCGGAACGGCGGCGAAGGGCAAGACCGTGGTGGGAAGCAACTGCCTGATCATGGCCTACAGCCACGTGGCCCACGACTGCGTGGTGGGCGACAACGTGATCATCTCGAACGCCACGCAGCTGGCGGGCGAGGTGGTCGTAGATCCGTACGCCGTCATCGGCGGCGGCACGCTGGTGCATCAGTTCTGCCACCTGGGCTCGCACGTGATGATCCAGGGAGGCGCGCTGATCAACAAGGACGTGCCTCCGTTCGTGAAGGCAGCGCGCGAGCCGATCGCCTATACGGGCGTGAACTCGATAGGTCTGCGCCGCCGCGGATTCTCGAACGAGACGATCCGCGACATCCAGGAGATCTACCGCTACATCTACATGAACAACCTGAACGTATCGGACGCAGTGGAGCGCATCGAGGCCGAACTGCCTGCGACGCGCGAGCGCGACGAGATACTGCTGTTCATCCGCAATTCGAAGCGCGGCATAATCCGCGGCTATTTCTCATAAGAAACAGCGTTCCGGGGCCGGAGGTCTGTCGCCTGCCTTACCTGTAAAAGGCAGGAGGAAAGTCCGGGCAACACAGAGCGCCGGGCTCCCCACGGGGAGCCGGTGGAAACATCGGAGAAGAGTGACAGAAAACAACCGCCGGCGGCTTACGGGCCGCCGGCAAGGGTGAAAAGGCGGGGTAAGAGCCCACCGGGCGCGATAGCGATATTGCGTGCCGCACTCCTCCCGGGTTGCAAGGTCAAGTATACCGGCATCCAAGGGCTGCTCGTCCATTGCCGGGGGGTAGACTGCACAGATAAATGACAGACGGCGTCGGCGAAGTCGGCAAGTCCGAAACCGGCCGCGCTACATAACCTGGCTTATATCCGGCCCCCGGGACGCTTTCTTTTACACGAGAATATGTGACGGATGTAATTGATGTAACGGATGTAATTGATGTAACGGATGTAATTGATAAAAAGTATATGGCTTCTGACGATAACAGCGACTGGTGGACGGCGCCCGCCGAAAGCGACGACGGCCGCCTGATCATGGTGACGGGACGGCGCGACATCGGGCGGTTCCGCAGCAATCCGCGGTTCTCGATCCGCATCGAGATCCGCTGGGTGTACGATGCGTCGCCGGCAGCCGGAATGCCGTCGGACGCCGACGCGGCGACAATGGGCGAGGCCACCGACAGCCTGCTGGCTGTGCTGGCCAAAGACCCGGCGGCCGTGATGACAGGCATCTTCACCGGAGCGGGCGAGCGCACGTGGGTGTTCTATACGCTGTCGACCCACATCTTCCAGAAGAAGCTCAACGAGGCGCTGGGCGACCTGCCGCTGCTGCCGCTGGAAATCTCCGCCGAAAACGACCCCGACTGGGAGGAGTACGCCGAGATGGACGAGCTGGCGATAGAGTAGCAGGGAGGCTTTTGTAGCTAAGATAGCTATTATAGGTAGGATACAAAAAATGCGGCCTGAGGGCCGCATTTTTTGTTGAGTGTGGTGTTAGTAGTTGTCGGGGAATCGCTCGAAGAAGCCCTGGTCGGCGCCGCAGACGGGACAGCGCTTGGGTGCCTTCTCGGCCTTGACGGTAAAACCGCAGCGGCGGCAGTACCATTCGACGGCCTCGGGGCTGGCGAATGTCTCGCCTGACTTGAGGCGCTCGAGGAGCTTGAGGTAGCGCTGCTCGTGCATCTGCTCGACCTTGGCAATGTTGCGGTAGAGGAGCGCGATCATGGGGAAGCCTTCCTCCTCGGCGACAGTGGCGAATGTGGCGTAGAGGTCGCCCCACTCTTCGTGCTCGCCCGCGGCGGCCTCGGCGAGGTTAGTGGCGGTGTCGGCCACTACACCGGCGGGATATGCGGCCTTGATCTCGACCATGCCGCCCTCGAGGAGCGAGAAGAACTGCTTGGCGTGGCTGAGCTCCTGGTCGGCGGTGGTGAGGAAAATTGCGGCTATCTGTTCGTAACCTTCCTCCTTGGCCTTCTGGGCAAAAAGTGTGTAGCGCGAACGTGCCTGGCTTTCGCCGGCAAACGAAGCGAGCAGGTTATGCTCGGTCTGTGTACCTTTAATCGATTTCTTTTCCATATAGTGCGTTATTTATGTCAGTTATCTGAAAAAGAAAACAAGCTCCGGGGCAAAATGTTTGAACCTCGCAGCCGAATTCCGGATTATTAGCAGAAAGAGAAAAAAATTTTACGAAAATATTAATGAAAAATTTCTTTAATAGAAATATAAGTTATAAATTTGCGGATGAGTAAAACCGAGCTAAAAAATATTATATGGAAACTCGAAAATTAAGATTACGCGATCTGACCCTCCGAGACGGTCAGCAATCACTGTTTGCAACTCGTCTGAGCCAGGGCGAAATAGACAAGCTGCTTCCGTACTACGAGAACGCAGGTTTTTATATAATGGAAGTATGGGGCGGTGCCGTGCCCGACTCAGTGATGCGCTATCTCGACGAGTCGCCGTGGAACCGTCTGCGCACGATCTCGAAGGCGATGAAGGGCAAGTCGCTGCTGTCGGCGCTGTCGCGCGGCCGCAACCTCTTCGGTTACGTACCCTACCCCGACTACGTGCTGAAAGGCTTCTACGAGGAGGCTATCAAGAACGGACTGAACGTGATGCGCATCTTCGACGCGCTCAACGATATAGACAATGTGAAGGAGTCGATCCGAATGATCAACGAGCTGGGCGGCATAGCCGACGGCGCCGTATGCTACACGGTCGACCCGAAGGCGCCGGAAGCCCCGAAGCAGGGATTCTTCGGGCGGCTGTTCGGCAAGAAGGCCGCCGAGCCGGAGAAGATCTTCACCGACGAATATTTCGTGAACAAGGCCAGAGAAATGGAGCGCCTTGGCGCCAAGATCATCACACTGAAGGATATGGCGGGCCTCGTGACGCCGTCGCGCGCCGCGTCGATCATATCGAAGCTGAAAGCCGCCGTGAAGGTGCCCGTAGACTTCCACACCCACTGCACGCCGGGTTACGGCCTGGCTTCGTCGGTAATGGCGATCCTGAACGGCGTCGACATCCTCGACACGAACATATGGTGGTTCGGCGGCGGCTCGGCCGCACCGGCTATCGAGCTGATCTACGTGTTCGCCAAGAAACTCGGCGTAGAGCTTGAGGTAAACATGGAGGCCGTAGGCGAAATACGCGAGCACCTGCTGGAAGCGCGCAAGTCGCTGGTCGACTTCGACCTGAACAAGGACAAGCTGCCGCGGTCCTTCGATCCGCTGAAGGACAAGCTGCCCGCCGAAGTTGAGGCCGAGTTCGACCGCGCCGTGGCTGCCGCCAAGAGCGGCGACGAGGCTGCTCTGCTCGACGCCTGCCACGCCATCGAGGCATACTTCGGCTTCCCGAAGCCCAACGAAATCGTCAAGAACGCCGAGGTTCCCGGCGGCATGTACTCCAACATGGTGGCGCAGCTCAAGGCCCTCAAGGCCGAGGATCTGCTCAACGACGCCATGGCCCTGATACCGATGGTACGCCGCAACGCGGGCCTGGTGCCGCTGGTGACGCCTACGTCGCAGATCGTGGGCGCGCAGGCCGTGAACGTGGCTCTTGACCGTAAGAAAGGTCAGCCCGACTATACGAACTGCTCGAACCAGTTCATCTCGCTGGTCAAGGGCGAATACGGCCACACTCCGGTGCCTGTCGATCCGACCTTCCGCGAGAAGATCACCGGCAGCGCCGAGGAGAAGCCCTACGACGTGTCGGCCTACAAGGCTCCGGCCAATCCGACGCTCGAGGAATTCGGCGGCGTGAAGCTCGCCAAGAACAACGAGGAAGAGCTGCTGCTGGCCCTGCTGCCGACGGTAGCCAACGGCTTCCTGAAACGCCGCCGCCAGGAGGAATTCGCCGCCAGCGAAGCCGCCAAGCCCAAGGCTGAGGCCAAGGAGGAAGTAAAGGCAGCCGCCGAGCCGATCACGGGTCCGACCGTGAAGGCACCTATGGGCGGCCGCGTGGTGGAAATCCGCGTGAAGCCCGGCGACAAGATCAGCAAGGGCGACGTGCTGATGGTGTACGAGGCTATGAAGATGGAGAACGACATCAACTCCGACATCGCGGGCACCGTGAAGCGCATCCTTGTGGCGCCCGACCAGGTGGTCGGCACAGATGACGTGCTCGTAGAGTTCGAATAAACCGCAACCGCGCGTGGGGGCCTCCGGGGCCTCCACGGCTGATACACAACACGGCGCCGGGCACGGTCACAAAACCCACTGCCCGGCGCCTCGCATAAATCCCAGTACCGATGATAACATTCCTGATCTGCCTGGCGGCCCTGATAACCGCCTACTTCACCTACGGCAAATATCTCGAGCGCCTTGCCGGGGCCGACAACGCCAATGCCACGCCCTGCAAACGACTCGCCGACGGGGTCGACTACATAGAGATGCCGCGCTGGCGCGTGTTTCTGATCCAGTTGCTCAACATAGCGGGCACCGGCCCCATCTTCGGCGCCATACTGGGCGCCTGCTTCGGACCGGTAGCCTTCCTGTGGATCACCCTCGGCGGCATATTTTTCGGCGCGATGCACGATTACCTGTCGGGCATGATGATCGTGCGCAACGACGGACGGTCGCTCCCCGAGGTGGTCGGCAAATACCTGGGGAGGCCGATGCGTTCGCTGATCAGATGGTTTTCGGTGCTGCTGATGATTCTGGTGGGCGCCGTGTTCATGACCAGCCCGGCCGAGCTGCTGGGCAATCTGGTGGAGGCCGTGCCGGTGTGGGCCTGGGTGGTCGTCATTCTGGTCTACTACATCATCGCCACCATCCTGCCGGTCGACAAGGTCATCGGCAAGTGCTATCCGGTGTTCGGAGCGGCACTGATACTTATGGCGCTGGGGCTGCTGGGCGTGATACTGTTTGAATCGTACACGGTGCCCGAGCTGACCGACCTGCACAACTACCACCACAACGCCGAGGCGTTCCCGATCGTGCCGACGCTGTTCATCACGATAGCCTGCGGCGCCATATCGGGCTTCCACGCCACGCAGTCGCCCATGATGGCGCGGTGCGTGGGCAACGAGCGGCAGTGCCGGTCGGTATTTTACGGCTCGATGATCTCGGAGAGCGTGATCGCGCTGATATGGGCCGCGATCGCGATGGCCTTTTTCGGAGGCGCCGACCTGCTGGGGACAGCGCTCGAAGGTCACCGCAACAATCCGGCATGGGCCGTGGACGTGATCTCGCACACGACCCTCGGGCGTATCGGCAGTGTCCTGGCGATTCTGGGCGTGGTAGCCGCTCCGATCACCTCAGGCGACACGGCTTTCCGCTCGGCGCGCCTGATCATCAGCGACATGTTAGGATACGACCAGAAGCCGCTGATCAACCGCCTGCTGGTGTGCATACCGCTGTTCGTGATCGGTTATGGCCTGACTCTGATCGACTTCGGCATCATCTGGCGCTACTTCGCGTGGTCGAACCAGGCGCTGGCCATGGTGACGCTGTGGGCCATCTACGTGTGGCTCGTACGTCGCAGAGCCAACTACTGGGTGGCGCTGATCCCGGCCGTGGCCATGACCTACATAATCTTCACCTACGTGTTTATTTCCAACCAGTTCCTGGGGCTGGCGTCGCACACGCTGTGCTACAGTCTGGGCGGACTCGTGACGGCTGCCGTCACGGCCCTGATGGTCATAAATTATCATAAATCGGACAGCACGGCGCCCGAAAAACGACGGTAAGTCGCGAAAAAATTACTATTTTTGCAGCCGAAAAGAGTAAGCGCAGCGACAATGAAGATATTTTCGTCAGACGAGATAGCGGCCATCCGCCAGTACACACTTAAGACGCAGGGCATTAGCGAGCTTCAGTTCATCGACCGTGTCGGTGAATCGCTGTCGCTCGAGATCATATCCGGCATCATCCCGGGCCACCGGATCGTGATATTCGCCGGGCCGGCCCTCAACGGCGCCTACGCCATGGCCACGGCGCGCCACCTGTGCCTTCAGGGCTTCCGGCCTACGGTCTACCTCTTCAACATCGGCGGCAAACGCCTCACGCCCGACTGCGCGGCTCAGCGCGACGCTTTCGTGGCCGCCTGCGGTCAGGAATCGCTCCGCGAAGTCACAGGCATACAATTCTCGATGCCCAACCTTCAGGGCGAAGTGACGGTGGTCGACGGTATCTTCGGCACGGAACGCACCGCGCCTCTGAGCGGAGGGTACATGGGCATAGTGCGGTATATCAACGAGATGAAACCGCGCATAATATCCCTCGACGTGCCGTCGGGAATGCTCGTCGACGCCGTCGACGGCATGATCAGCCGCAACATCATACACGCCACGCTGACGCTTGCCATCGGCACGCCGCGGGTGGCATTCTTCCTGAAAGAAAACGCCGAACTGCTGGGGACGTGGAAAATCGTTCCCGTCGATTTCAGCCAGAAGGCGCTCGACTCGGCTCCGTCGCATTTCCGCCTGATGGAGAAATCCAACATCAGGTCGCTTCTGCCTCCGCGCGATCCCTTCGAATCGAAGGCCGACGCCGGCGACGCCTTCATAGTTGCGGGCAGCTACGGCATGCTCGGCGCGGCGGTGCTCGCGGCGCGGGGCGCACTGCACAGCGGATGCGGCAAGGTAAGCGTCCACGGCCCGCGGTGCGGCTACTTCGTGCTGCAGACGGCCGTACCGTGCGCGCTCTACGACTGCGACGAAGGCGACGTGGCCACCACGCGTATCGAACTGCGGCGCGACTACCGCGCCGTGGCCATCGGCCCCGGCATCGGCACCTCCGACGCCACGCTCGCGGCCCTGGGCGAGTTCCTAAAGATAGCCAACGCCAACAGCCGTCCGCTCGTACTCGACGCCGACGCGCTCAACTGCATAGCCATCAAGCCCGACCTGCTCAACCACATACCGGTGATGTCGGTTCTGACGCCCCATGCGGGCGAGTTCGACCGCCTGTTCGGGCGGCAGCCGTCGAGCTACGCGCGCCTGCTCAAGGCCATAGACATGGCCGAGAAATACGGCGTGATCATCGTGCTCAAGGGCCGTTTCACAGCCACCGTGATGCCCAACGGCAAGGTGTATTTCAACCCCACCGGCACACCCGCAATGGCTACCGGAGGTTCGGGCGACGTGCTGACCGGCATCCTCACGGCTTTCATAGCCCGGGGCATATCGCCCGAGCTGGCAGCCCTGGCGGCGGTATATGTCCACGGCGTGGCAGGCGAAATGGCCGCCGAGGCCCTCGGCACGTTCGGCGTGACCGCGGCAGACATCGCCGACTATGCCGGCCGCGCCATCAAATCAATAATCGAATGATCCTCAACAAACCCACGACTGTATGAATATCACACGCCTCCTCCTTGCCGCGACACTGGCCATGACGGCCAGCGCCCTGCCGGCCCAGACCACACAGCGCTTCACGGCCTCGAAAGCCTCGGAATACGGCCTGGTGTACTCGCTGCCGCTGACGGCGGTAGACATCACCGTAGAGACAGAACACACGCGCAGCGTACCGGGCGAATTCTACAACTACGCCCGGCGGCACCTGGCCATCGGCAATGCCATCACGGCCGAGTCGACAACAGCCACGGTAAAATCGGTGACCATAACCACCCGCGGCATCGGAAACCCCGACAGCCGCTGGCTGGTGCAGTTCAAGTCGGGCTCGACGCCGTTCATGATTCTCAGCGGCGAAGGCACACCGCTGGCGCTCAACGCCGAGGAAGGGGCCGCGACCGACGGTCCCGACATGCCCGTGGCTCAGCCGCGGCGCCCGACCATTCTCGAGAGCGATGCGGCACGCCAGGCCATGACCGAGGACATGATACGCAGTTCGTCCGTATCGAAGCGCGCCGAACTGGCCGCCCAGCGCATCTTCGAGCTGCGCGACGTACGCTCCGACCTGCTTTCGGGGCAGGCCGACAATCCGCCGGCCGACGGGCAGGCCATGCAGCTTGTGCTGCAGAATCTCGCCGATCAGGAAGAGGCGCTGACAGCCATGTTCGCCGGCACCACGTCGGTATGGACCGACGTGAAGACCGTCACGATCGTTCCCGACTCGTTAGAGACCGGCGACGAAGTCCTGGCCCGCGTATCGCCTTTCGACGGCATCGTTGACGCCGACAATCTGACCGGCGCGCCCATCCGCGTGTCGGTCGAAATCCTCGAGCGCGGCGAGCTGCCTGTCAACGACAAGGGCGAAGTGAAGAAATTTCCCAAAGGCGGCGTGGCCTACACGATACCGGGCACGGCGCGCATCAGCGTGTCGTACGAAGGCCGGGTGATCGGGAGCGCCGACGTGTCGCTGGCGCAGCTCGGCTGCACCTTCGGCCTCGATCCGTCGCTGTTCACCGACAAGAAAGCTCCCTCGCAACTCCTGTTCGACCCGGCCACCGGCGGCATCCTGCTCCTCGGCCCCGCCGAATGAAAGTTGCACCTTGACAATTCCGAATATTTTTTCGATTTTCAACCCATTAAGTCGGAAAATTGTTGTATTTTTGTAATCGGATAATTAACAAAGGAGTATAAATATGGCACGACCAATCAAAGAAACGCCTGTCCTGCGCGGCAGGGACGCCGACAATTTCGCCAGACAGCTGGCGAACCCCGCTCCGATCAGCAGTGCTGAAAAGGAAGCGGCGCGAAAGGCGTACGAGGCATTCAAGGCCATAAGCGACTTCCCGATGTAACTATGGCCTTTGAAAATTTCATTTTCCGGCAAATAAATGCCGATACACAAATAAAGTCATTCGATTGCGGCGACGCCGACTTGAATGACTTTCTTTATTCCGATGCCGTCAGCTATTACAAATCGATGATGGCACTCACATATCTTCTGGAAGACACGAAGGCTAATAAAACCGTAGCATATTACAGCCTGCTCAACGACAAAATAGTGTTCGACCCCGATGACCGAAAAATATGGAATCGGCTGAACAGGCGCGTCGCCAACTCAAAGCGACGCAAAGAATATCCTGCCGTAAAAATCGGACGTCTCGCGATTTCGAAAGATTACGCCGGAAATAAGATAGGAACAGCGATATTGCTTCAAGTGAAACATGTCTTCGCAACAATGCGCAGGAGCGCATGTCGGTTCATTACGGTAGATGCCTACGCCGCCGCAGTACCCTTTTATCAAAAATGCGGCTTTATGTTCCTTTCCGAGAAAGATAAACATTCGCCCACGCGCGCGATGTATTTCGATCTAATCAATTTTCCCGGTTAAAATTGAACATCAATAAAAAATTTTGAGGAGCGCTTGCGGTGTGACAAATTTTAGTTACCTTTGCAGCGCAAAAACCGCTGCCCGAATGGTGGAATGGTAGACACGAGGGACTTAAAATCCCTTGGCCATTGCGGCTGTGTGGGTTCGAGTCCCACTTCGGGCACGATTTTCTTCAGTGGCTGTAATCGTCAAAGGTTATGGCCATTTTTTGAAAAAACAAACACCCGGACCTATGAAAATCAGCTACACGCCCGTGGGCACGTGCTCGCGCGAAATCAATCTGGAAGTCAACGACGGCATCATCACCGACATATCGGTCGTAGGCGGCTGCAACGGCAACCTCAAGGGCATCTGCGCTCTGACGCGCGGCCGGCGCGCCGAGGACGTCATCGCTACCCTCGAGGGCATCACCTGCAACCACAAGGCTACGTCGTGTCCCGACCAGATAGCCAAGGCACTGCGCGAAGCACTGGCTGCCGGGCAGGCCTGATCATTTGAAATTCTCGGCGTATTCGGCGATTGCCTCGAACATGCGGCGGTGGGCGTCGGTAAGTTCGATGCCGCGCCGGGCCATCACGCGTCGCGCGATAGCGAAGAATTCGGCCATATTGACGGAGTCGAAGCCTGCGGTGCCGCCCTTGAGGAACGACGGGATGAACACGCGGGGCATGCCTTCGCTTACGATGTTGCAGCCGACGCCGACTGTAGTGGCGGTGTTGAACGAGGTGTTGATGGCCGACTTGGAATGGTCGCCCATGATGAGGCCGCAGAACTGCAGCCCGGTGCGCAGGAATCGGCCCGCGGGATAGTTCCAGAGCTTTATTTCGGAATAATCGTTTTTGAGGTTCGACGCGATGGTGCCACCGCCGAGGTTGCACCACTCGCCTACGACGGCATTGCCCAGGAAGCCGTCATGCCCCTTGTTTGAATAGCCGATCATGACGACATTGTTGAGCTCGCCGCCCACCTTGCAGTGCGGGCCGAGAGTCGTGGCGCCGTAGATGAGGCAGCCCATGTTGGTCTGCGCGTGCTCACACAGAGCCACGGGCCCTCGCAGGTGGCAGCCTTCCATCACGACGGCGTCGCGGCCGATATAAATCGGTCCCTGCCGGACGTTGAGAGTGGCGCAGTCGACCGTAGCGCCTTCCTCGATGAAGACGCGCGACGGATCGCCGAGCACGGTGTTGGTCGACGCGACCGGCGCGCTGCGGCGCCCGGCTGTCATGGTGTCGAAGTCGAGCGCAAGTACGCGGTCGTTGAGGGTGAAGATGTCGTAGACATGATGCAGGGCTATCACCTCGCCGCCGTAGGCAACGTCGGCGGCTGCATCGGCACCGCAGCGGGCGATGACCGTGTCGCCGGCCACGAGGCGCTGACCCGGACGCAGGGCCGCGACAGCTTCGGCAATCTCACGGGTAGCCACTACGTTGCCGGCCACCTCGATGTCGGCCGGGGAGTCGTGCGGCGGAAAGAGCTCGCGCAGATAGCCGATAGTCGACCAGGCATAGTCGCCCGGCAGGAAACGCCGCCAACGGTCGGCCATGGTCAGGATGCCCATGCGGATGGCGCCCTCGGGGCGCGTGTATGTGATCGGCAGCAGCTGCCGCCGGATGTCCTCGTCGTCAAATACTGAAATCTTCATATCACTGTGCATTTTACCCGACAAAGTTACGAAAAAATTTCAGGATTGCTGCCATAGCTGATACGCCACCTGTAGCCGTCAGTTTCAGTTGTAGCAAAATGCAATGAAAATACGCGGGCGCCGTCAGTTGTCAAGCATTTTCACTTGCAATATGACAAAATGATATGTATTTAACGAATATTAACACAAATTTTGCATCCATAATAAAAATTAGCCTTACCTTTGCAGCGTTAGGTAGTTTTTTCTATTCCAATAGCTGTCGTTTCATAATGTAAAAAGTTGTTTCAGCCCGCCAATTTTAGCTCCCCATCCGGGGGGCTGAAATAAGGGCAAGGTCTTCGAAGGAAAACCAAGTGCAGCAGCAGAAGGCCGTGACCCGGAGAGGGCCTCGGTTTTTTGTTGCACTTTTGGGTGAAAATTGGCATCTAAGAGGCGAAAAATTTGTGCCATTGCACGGAAATCGCTAATTTTGTGCAAAATTACGATAACGATGGACTTCAAGGAAATCTTCGAGGAAATCTGGCCCTGGCTGTTGGCTGCGCTGACGGTGTGGGGAGCCATGAGCGACCGGAAGAAAAAGCAACGCAAGGAGCGGGAAGAGGATGAGCTCGCCGAGCGCATCATGAACCGCCCCGCGGCGGAGCCATCGCAGACGTCGGTCGGCGCATTATTTCAGGAACTTGCCCGGGCCGGGCAGCAGACACCTCCGCCAGCGCCCGAGGCCTCGGAAAAGCCGGCGGCCGACTACGGCTTCGATGCCGCCGAAGAAGGCGTGCACGCCGTAGATGCCGACAGCGTCGCAGCCAAGGCCACCGAAGCCGCCGAGGCCGATCGCCAGGCAGCCGCAAGCCGCAGCCGGCGCCGCGCCGCGCTACGCCGGGCCGTAATATGGAGCGAGGTACTGCCTCCGAAGTTCAGGGAAATCTGACCATACCAAGAAATATCACATAAAATTATAACAACTTACACGAAATGGCTTATAATTATATGACGGCTCAGGAAGCCGCAGAAATGATTAAAGACGGCGACACGCTCGGCCTGTCGGGCTTCACTGCCCCGGGCGCGCCGAAGTTCATCACTGAAGCAATCGCCGCCAAGGCAGAAAAAGAGCACTCCGAGGGCCGTCCGTTCAAGGTCAACGTATTCACGGGTGCATCGACATCCGACCACGTCGACGGCTGCCTGTCGCGCGCCAACGCCATCAACCGCCGCGCCCCCTACCAGAACGTGCCCGACCTGCGCAAGCGCATCAACTCGCACGACGTACACTACAACGACCGCCATCTGTCGGACATGGCGCAGGAGACGCGCTACGGCTTCTTCGGCGACATCGACTACGCCATCATCGAGGCCGCCGACATCACGCCCGACGGCGAAGTGATCCTGGGCTGCGGCGTAGGCAACATCCCCACCTACGCCACGATGGCCAAGAAGATATTCATCGAACTCAACGAGCGCCTGCCCCACACACTCAAGGGCATGCACGACATATACATGCCCCTCGACCCGCCCTACCGCCGCGAGATCGGCATCTACAAGCCGAGCGACCGCATCGGCTCGCCGATCCTGAAGATCGACCCCTCGAAGGTTGTGGGCATCGTGAAGACCAGCTCGCTCGACTGTGTAAAGCCCTTCACCGAACCCGATGACATATCGAAGCAGATCGGCTCGAACGTGGTTCGCTTCCTGATCAGCGAATACAAGCGCGGCGGCATACCCAAGGAATTCCTGCCGCTGCAGTCGGGCGTAGGCAACGTGGCCAACGCCGTGCTCTACGACCTGGGCGAAAGCACCGTGCTGCCGACCTTCCAGATGTACACCGAGGTGATCCAGGACGCCGTGCTCGAGCTGATGAAGAAAGGCAAGTGTACCTTCGCGTCGACCTGCTCGATGACTTTCTCCGACAAGGTCGAGGAGGAGCTGTTCGGCAACATCGACTTCTTCCACGACAAGATACTGATGCGTCCGGCCGAAATCTCGAACAATCCCGAGGTGATCCGCCGCCTGGGCGTCATCGCCATGAACACCGCCCTGGAGGCCGACATCTTCGGCGCCGTCAACTCGACCCACGTGCTGGGCACGAAGATGATGAACGGCATCGGCGGCTCGGGCGACTTCACCCGCAACGCCTACATCTCGATCTTCAGCTGCCCGTCGGTGACCAAGGGCGGCCTGATCAGCAACATCGTGCCGATGGTGGCCCACTCCGACCACTCGGAGCACTCGGTCGACATCCTCGTCACCGACCAGGGCATCGCCGACCTGCGCCATCTCGACCCGGTGGAACGCGCCCACTGCATCATCGACAACTGCGCGCATCCCGACTACCGCGGACTGCTGCGCGACTACCTGAAGGCCGGCCGCGGCGGCCAGACGCCCCACAACCTGCAGGCGGCGTTCGCCTTCCACAACGCCTTCAACGAAACGGGCGACATGCGCAACGCTGACTTCTCGAAATTCATATAAGCAAATGATAAAAAGAATCTTCACCGCCGCCATAGCCTGCGCCGCGATCGCCACGGCGCAGGCCGGCGACCCGTACAAGGTGCAGGCCCCGATGCCTGCCGACACCGACGGCGCAATGGCCTACATCGTCAACTTCGACACCGGCGAGAAATTCGACTCGACGCTGGTGGCCGACAACATGGCAGTGTTCAAGGGCGAGATGGACGAGCCGTTCATGGCCCGCCTGACCGTCGACGGCGCCCGCTACGCCCAGTTCATCATGGAGCCGGGCTCGATCGCCGTCAACGGCGAGACGCGCACCGCTTTCGGCAGCCCTCTGAACGACAAGCTGAACGAGCTCTCGAAAGAACTCGACAGCTACGCAGCCCGGTATAACGCCGCAACCGACGAAGCACAGCAGATGGAGGTGATAGCCGGCTATACGGCCCGAATCGAGGAAATCGTACAGGAGAACATCGACAACCCGATCGGCTACCGTCTGTTCATGGAGCAGGCCTACGACATGGAACCTGCCGAGCTCGAGGCCTATCTTGAAAAGAATCCGTCGCTGAAAGGCTATCAGCGCGTCACCCGACTCGTGGAGATGAACCGGCGCCGCGCCACCACAGGCGAGGGCTCGAAGTTCGTCGATTTCGAAGTCGGCGGCAAGCGTCTGAGCGACTATGTGGGCCGCGACGGCAAGTATCTGCTGGTCGACTACTTCGCATCGTGGTGCGGACCGTGCAAGCAGCAGATCAAGGTGCTCAAGGAGATTTACGACCAGTACAAGGGCAAGAACCTCGAGATCTTAGGCGTCGCCGTATGGGACGAACCCGACGACACGCGCCGTGCCATAGCCGAAGAGCAGATACCCTGGGAGTGCATCATCGACGCCGGCTCGGTGCCGACCGACCTCTACGGCATCTCGGGCATTCCGTGCATCATGCTCATCGCACCCGACGGCACGATCGTCAGCCGCGACAAGCAGAGCGACGACCTGAAGGCCGACGTGGCTAAGTACGTGAAATAAACCGCAGGCGAGACACCTGCTAAACAAACCACGGCCCCGGCAATTGCCGTGGCCGTGGTTTGTTTAGCGTGAAGGAGAGATCTTTTTGCGATAGATGGCGTTGACGGCGGGGCGGCCGAGAAGGGCGCCGATGACGCCGCCGAAGAAGTCGGCCACGAGGTCGAGCCAGTCGGACGGACGGCCGATCGGCAGGAGGCCCTGAACGACCTCGTCGACGATGGAGAAAGCGACCACGGCGGCAATGACAGCATACATGACGCGGCGCGTCAGCGGGTGCGCGGCCGGCGACATGCGACGCCAGTCGAAGAGTAGCGCTCCGGCCAGACCGCCCATCATGACGGCGTGAATGACCTTGTCGATATGCGGCAGGGGCGGTATGTCGTCGGGGTCGACGGGCTGCGGGACCCATGTGGCGTAGATGATGACGGCCACTACGGCCATCGTAGGCCACCACGAGCGGAAAAATCTGAGGACTTTCATCTGTATCCGAGGGTTTTGTCGATTAGGTCGACCAGCTGCGAGCGCGAGCGGTCGTTGCGGTTCTCGAGCACGACTATCCTGGTGTCGGTGTCGGGATAGACGGCCACATAGGCCTGGAAGCCGCCGTTGTCGCCGGTATGGAAGACCTTGAGCGGCTTCCCGGCGGGATGCTCGACGAACTGACCGAGGGCATACCAGGTGTCGGGACGGCGCTGATACGAGCAGTAGGGACTGGCCGAGACGCTCACACGGGGCTGACGCGAAAGTGCGACCCACGAGGCGGGCAGCACGCGGCCGTCGCGGAGGGCGTCGAGCCAGCGGAGCATGTCGCGGGCGGTGGAGTAAATGCCGCCGTCGGGGCGGGTGGCGAAGAATGTCTCCTCGCCGAAGTCGTATTGCTGCCAGGAGCCGTCGGCAGAGGGGATGTAGGCGTGGGCCTGCGATTCGGACGAGGCGTCGCGGTCGAAGTAATAGGTGTCGGTCATGCCGGCCGGCGCAAAGAGATTTTCGGCTACGTATTCGGTGAACCCGCGGCCCGAAAGCTGCTCGACGACGCGGGCGAGCAGCACGAACGACGGGTTGAGATAGTCGTAGTATTCGCCGGGGCCGTGGACCGGGGCCTCAAGATGCTCGAAATAGGCGACGGCATCGTCGTCGGTGGCGTTGATCTTCCACTCGCGCGAGCCCTCGCGTCGGTCGTCGAGCCCTGAAGTGTGGGAGGCAAGCATCGCGGGAGTGATGTCGTGCCACCAGGGCTGGGTGTAGGTAACAAACGTATCCATCGGCGTGTCGAGCAGCGGCAAGCCGCCGCGGTAGAGGCGGGCCTGCTGCAGCAGGGCCATGACGGTGAACTGCTTTGAGACCGAAGCGATGTTGAAGCGCGTGGCGGGCGAGATTTCCTCGTTCGTGCCGAGGTCGGCGACTCCGCTGTAGCGCTCGTAAATGACGGAGTCGCCGCGGGCTATGACGACCGCACCGCCGGGCTCGCCTGCGCCCCAGCGGCTGTCGAGAGCCGCCTCGAGTTCTGAAAAGTCGGTGGCCGCGACCGTCGCAGCCGCCGCCATAAATGCCATAGATGTCAAAATCTTCTGTACCAATTGGAATTAAACATATTTAATTAAGGACACCTCTGATATTATATATGTGAGCGCCGCGGCTTTGGGGGCCGCGGTGCTCACTGTGGGGGTGTGCGATCAATACTCGCAGTTCTTGGGAGTGCGGGGGAAGGGGATGACGTCGCGGATGTTCGACATGCCGGTAACGAAGAGAAGCAGGCGCTCGAATCCCAGCCCGAAGCCCGAGTGAGGCACCGTGCCGAAACGGCGCGTATCGAGGTACCAGCACATGTCCTTCATGGGGATGTTGAGCTCCTCGATGCGGCGGAGCAGCTTGTCGTAGTCGGCCTCGCGCTCGCTGCCACCGATGACCTCGCCGATCTGGGGAAAGAGGACGTCCATGGCGCGGACGGTCTTGCCATCCTCGTTCTGCTTCATGTAGAAGGCCTTTATGTCGCGGGGATAGTCGGTGAGGATGACCGGCTTCTTGAAGTGCTGCTCTACAAGGTAGCGCTCGTGCTCGCTCTGCAGGTCGATACCCCATGATACGGGGAACTCGAACTTGTGGCCCGATTCCTCGAGGATCCTGACGCCCTCGGTGTATGTCAGGCGCACGAAGTCGTTGTGGAGCACGAACTCGAGGCGGTTGATGAGGTCTTTGTCGTAGTGCTCGGCGAGGAACTCGATGTCGTCGCGGCAGTGGTCGAGGACGTAGCGGATGCAGTATTTGACGAACTCCTCGGCCAGATCCATGTTGTCGTTGATGTCGTAGAATGCCATTTCGGGCTCGATCATCCAGAACTCCGAGAGATGGCGCTGGGTGTTGGAGTTCTCGGCGCGGAACGTCGGGCCGAAGGTGTAGATCTCACCGATGGCCGTTGCGCCGAGCTCGCCCTCGAGCTGGCCCGAGACGGTCAGGGAGGTGGGCTTGCCGAAGAAGTCCTGCGAGTAATCGACCTTGCCTTCCTCTGTGCGGGGCAGATCGTTGAGCGGCAGGGTTGTCACCTGGAACATGGCGCCGGCGCCCTCGCAGTCGCTCGAGGTGATCAGGGGGGTGTTGAGGTAGAAGAAACCCTTGCTTTGGAAGAAAGTGTGCACAGCCATGGCCAGCGCCGAGCGCACGCGCAGTATGGCGCCGAAAGTGTTGGTGCGGGGACGCAGGTGGGCTATGTCGCGCAGGAACTCGAGCGTGTGGCCCTTCTTCTGCAGCGGGTATGTCTCGGGGTTGGCGGTGCCGTAGACCTCGAGGGTATCGGCCTGTACCTCGCAGGTCTGTCCTTTGCCCTGCGATTCGACAAGGCGGCCCGTGACGTGGATCGACGAACCGGTGGTGACGGGCTTGAGCTGCTCGTCGGTGAACTTGGCCATGTCGAACACGATCTGAATGTTCTTGATTGTGGAGCCGTCGTTGAGAGCGACGAACTGCACGTATTTGTTGCCGCGGCGGGTGCGGACCCAGCCGCGCACATCGACTTCCCGGCCGAGCAGCTCGGGACGGAAAAGGTCGACTATCTTGGTACGCTTCATAACGATGATTGGTTTTACATGAAAATTATTCGAAAGCGCCCATCTTCAGCAGGTTGACTTCCTCCTGCGTGAGGTAGCGCCAGCGGCCGCGCGGCAGGTTCTTCTTGGTGAGGCCCGCGAAGTAAACGCGGTCGAGCTTGGTGACGTGGTAGCCGAGGTGCTCGAAGATGCGGCGGACGATGCGGTTGCGGCCCGAGTGGATCTCGATGCCGGCCTGATTGCGGTCGGTCTCGGTGGCATAGGAGATGGCGTCGGCGTGGATGGGGCCGTCCTCAAGCTCGATGCCGTCGGCGATGCGCTGCA
>ERZ1673743.1471-NODE-1471-length-25482-cov-10.829984_pt1 | contig 25482 bp, 25 predicted proteins | sample MGYA00580197_ERZ1673743 | MGnify/ENA primary metagenome ERZ1673743 (study PRJEB41218, sample SAMN15661795) | gut metagenome | host: Homo sapiens | place: Canada: London | collected 2015-08-20/2019-03-30 | study: EMG produced TPA metagenomics assembly of... | reverse complement strand
TTATTAAATTTCATAAAAGGTAAAATCGAATTACACAAAAATATTTACAGTCTCACATAATAGATGTCAGATTATAGAGAAACTACAGGGCACACCCCGAAATTGCTGCTACAGTCGTAGTAGCCGTTCACGCTCGCGTGGTAGTCACCCACATTGAGCACGCAGTCACTGTCGTTAGACGAAGGCGAAGCCAGCCACCAAATGTTGTTTTCTGCTGTCATAAATATATTATTTGGTCCTGCTTCTATTGTGTTATTATTTGTCCAATATCCTGAATTAGCATAAGTTCCATTTGCTCCTACTGAGTATCCATTTTCACTTTCTACCTTACATATCAAGTTTGTTGCATCTTTATTTCCTGTTTTCCATACATTAAATGCCTTCATATACATTTCTACACTTGGACTTCCTATTGCATAATCTGCTTCTGCTGTTTTATAATCTGTCCAATTTGCTGGATCACACAACCATGCTACACAATGTTCATTTGCTAAATCTATGCTTGAATAACTACTATCTCTCCACTTTGGATTCATTGCTTTCATTATTGCTAATCCTTGAGTTGTAGGTGTATAACTTTTATAACTGCTTAATTTAGTATCATTGCTTACAAAATCCCTCTTTAAATATAGCTTTCCTGCTGTTCCAAATTCTCCTGCTTCATCATAATAGAATATTCTCCATGTTCCTCCTGCTGTTGGATTGTAGTCTGTTATTTTTGTTCCTATATATTGTTTTAAAGTTGCATATGAGGTTACTTTTGTTTTTGCTTCTGCTATTGTCATTCCTACTTCTGCTACTGTTACACTACATGTTGCTGTTTTTCCATTTGCTGAGGTTGCTGTTATTGTTGCCGTTCCCTCTGCTACACCTGTTACTTCTCCTTTTTCATTCACTGTTGCCACATTTGTATCTGTTGATGTCCATGTTATTGTTTTATTTGTTGCATCTGCTGGCTCTATGCTTGCATTTATCTTTTGACTGGCTGTATCTCCTACTTTAAAATTCAATGTTGTTGGACTTAATGTTATTTTTGTTACTAGACTTTTTATTGTTATTTTTTTACTTACCTTTTCTGTTTTATTTCCTGCTTTATCTACTGTTAATACATGTAAATAATAATCTCCTGGGTTTGTTGTTGTTAATGATATTGTTTCACTTGCACTTGTAAACTTTCCTGTATATTTTGTTTCGTCTTCTCCTAGTTTTGTACTTGTTTGGTTATATATCCATTTACATCTTGTTATATCTATTCCACTTTCATTATCACTTTGGCTTACATTTGCTGTTATTGTTTCTCCTACACTTATTGTTTGCTTACTTAATGTTATAGTTGCTTCATTTGGATTTATTAAATCTTGCACATTTAAACTTGTTGTATTTCCGCCATTTGTTCCGTCCCATAATCTTGCTGTTACTATACTTCCTAGTTCTAGGTTTGTTATTTTTGCTCCACTTGCTATTTCTTGATATTCGCCTATTGTTTCTCCTACTGTTACTCTATATTGCATTTTCATGCTATCACTTGTTGTTTTTGTTATTGTTACTTCTGCTTTTCCGTTATTCCATATTGGACTGCTAAATTCTATTGCTGTTTGTGCATCTGGTATTTCTACTGTTCTTCCTGTTGCTTCTTTTGATACTGTTCCATTTTCATTTGTTGCTTCTACCTTTATTACATATGTTACATTTTGCTCTAAATTCTCTATTGTATAGCTTGTACTATTACTCTCTTTTGCTAGTTTAAATGCATCTGTAGTATCTTGCTTTTTATAGTAGTATTTATATTTTGCTCCTTCTCCTCTTTTTACCTCTACATCTACTTTTATACTATTTGTACTTGTTGTTAATTTTATCTCTTTTATTCGTACCAATGGATTTTTTTCTTCTCCTTGTATTTCTATTTCTTGATTATCTTTATTTACCCAGAATATCCATCCATCTACATTTACTTCAAAGTATCTTGTATCTTCTGCTTCCTTTGCTTTACTATCCAATTCTTGTAACTTTTTTAGTAAATATTCATTTCTTTTATCTTTTCCATTTATGCCTTCTTTGTATATATCTATTGAATATTCACCTAGTTTCATTGATAGTTTTTCTCTTGCCTTTTCTTGTTCCTGTATGCTCTTTGCTTGTTCTGCTCTTTTTATTAGCCCTCCTTCACTAAATACTACATTAATACTTACTGTTGCTAAGATTACAAGTATTATTATTGTTACTACTAAAGCTATTAATGTGATTCCGCTTATTTCCTGTATTTTGCATTATGCTTTTCATTTTGCTTTCTTCCCCCTTCTTTTGTTTTTTATATTTTTATTTTACAATTATATTTCATATTTTTCAATACATATGGGTTAAACGTAATATACATGTAATAATTTTGTAATACAATTGTAACAATTTGAAAATTGGCATATTTTTTGTTTTTTTGTAAATAATATTTTATAAAGAATTTTTATATCTAAAAACGAAAGGATTTAATTATATTATGAAAAAATTTTTAGGAATTATTATTGCAATTATAGCAATTTTTATTATTGGATTTGCCATATACAATTTGATTAATAAAAACAATTCAAATAACTTTTCAAATACTTCTAGTGAATATAATGCCATAAGAACAACAGTAGAAATAAATAATACTATTGAATCAATAAAACCTGTTGAAAGTGAATTATATAGTTTTTCAACCCCTATAAAATCTACTGATGATAATAGATTAACAAATTTAAAATTAACGTGTAACAAAATTAATGGAACAATTGTAAAAGCTGGTTCTGAATTTTCTTTTTATAAAGTTGTAGGTCCATCTGAGGCTAAAGATGGATATAAAATTGCTGATGCACTAGATGCAGATGGAAATACAATAAAATTAATTGGTGGTGGAAATTGTCAAGTAAGCACTACCATATATAACGCTGTTCTTGGAACAAGCGGTTTAAAGGTAACCGAAAGGCATGAGCATTCAAATGATGTTCCTTATATAGAAGATGGGAAGGATGCTGCTGTAGCATATGGTCATTTAGATTTAAAATTTAAAAACACTAATAATTACGATATAAAATTATATTCTACAGTTAATGATAATAAAGTTATAGTTAAAATTTTTAGAGTGTCATAATGACACTCTATTACTATCTTAATAAACAAAACCAATTTTTATAAATATACGATAAAATATTTGAAAATGTCTTTTTATCTACTGAACAATTTGCTATTACATTTGTTCTTGCTATTTCCTTGCCAGATAGCATATAAACAATTTCTCCCACTTTTTGATTTTCTTTTATAGGTGCTTGCAAATCGTCTTCAACCTTAACTTGCTGTTCTATTTGTTTGTCTTGACCTTTTTTTATTAGTAATCCGGCAATCACTTTCTATAACTAACTCTGCTGTTTCTTTTACACCTTTCGTTACAGAAACCGTTTTTAAAGTATCTCCTTTTTTAGCAAGTTCTTTATATTCATAATTATTAAATCCATAGTCTAACAACTTTTGTGCTTCTGCAAATCTTACTTTTGTTGATGGGGCCTTCATTATAACTGCAATTAAAGATAAATTGCCTCTTGTTGCACTTGCAGACAAATTATATAAAGCAACTGATGTTGAACCAGTTTTTAGCCCTGTTGCTCCTTTATAGTTTCTTATAAGTTTATTTGTATTTACTAATTGTGACTTTCCATCACGAAGACTATCCATCCATATTGTTGTATATTTTAAAATTGTAGGATGATTATTTAAAAGTTCTCTTGACATTAATGCAATATCGTATGGAGAAGTTACATGCCCATCCTCATCTATACCATGGCAATTTTTAAATATTGTATCATTCATCCCTAGCTCTTTTGCTTTTAAGTTCATTTTTTCTACAAAAGCTTCCTGACTGCCACATAAATAGTTGGCCATTGCAACAGTGCAATCATTTGCTGATACAACACATATTGCTTTTAACATCTCATCTACGGTAAGTTCTTCTCTAACATCTAACCATATTTGAGAACCACCCATTGCAGCAGCATCTTCTGTACATGGTACTTTATTGGTTAGCGATATTTTTCCACTATCTACGGCTTCCATGATAAGTAAAATGCTCATTACCTTTGTAACACTTGCAGGTCTTAATTTTTCATGCATATTATATTCGTATAAAACTTGACCTGTATGTTGCTCTATTAAAATAGCTCCACCAGACTCTAGTTTTAATTCATTTTCTGTTTTTACATTCGTTGATTGATTTTCAGTTTTTGCATTTGTTTGCACACTTTTTCCGCTTTCATTTGACCATACATACACGCTATCATCTGTTGCAAACACTACTGAAAATGTAAATATTGTAAGTATAATTAATATACTACTTACAAATTTTATATATCTTTTATTAAGCATAATAAAATACCCCCTATATGTTATATTAAATATATATTCGAGAGTATTTTGTTTATACATTTATATTTTATTGTTCTTGATCATCATTAAAATCTTCTATGTCATCATATTCGTATTCATAATTTTGAGGTTTTTGTATTTTGCTTCTTTTTGGATGTATTTTATTAATACTTTGAACAGTTGTATCTGCTAAATTATCTATTGTTTCTCTTGCTTCTCTTCTTTCTCTTTCCTCTTTTTTCATTTCTTCTCTTTTTTCTTCTTTTTTGTTTTGCATTGTTCTATTTAAATATGAATTTAGTTTTTCCATTAAATCTGGTACATAATCTAATAATCTATCCACCGCAGACGAATGTGAGATTGGAAGTAATTTAACATTGTTTTGTTGTACAACTAAAAATGCTATTGGTGAAATGCTAACTCCTGCTCCAGATCCTCCTCCAAATGGTAATCTGTATTGAATTGCTTCTTCTTTTTCTTTTTTTGTATATTCATCAATGGTTTCTCCTTTAAATTCACTTCCACCAGCTGCAAAGCCAAAACCAACTTTTGAGATTGGAATAATAATTATATTATTACTTGTTTCTATTGGTTCTCCTATTATTGTATTAACATCTACCATATCCCTAATACTATTCATGGCCGTAAGCATAAGACCTTCTATTGGATGTTCGCTCATTTTTATCAACTCTCCTTTTCTTTAATAAAGCATATACTATACTGATAATATGTACCATTTTTTCTTCAATTATACAATTAAGTTTAATTTCATATAAATTTTTATCAGAATATACTGGTAATATTTCGTAATAGTAATTTTCTTTTTTATATTTTTTTATTGTGTATGGTAGTAGTACAGCTATAAATGTACTTAAAATCGCCACAAGATACGTTGTTGTAAGTATATCAAAAGTTCCAAGTTTCACTTTTAAATTTAAAAAAGATATTTTAGGCGATAACTTTTTTACAAGCTTTATATCTTTCACATCAACATATTTCTTTATATCAACTTCATTCCATTTTGATTTTTGTGAAATCTTTTGTATTTTTTTATCATCTAGGCTAATCCATATCCATTTTATTTTATTAAATAAATACAGTGCAATTTTTATTTTATAGTTTTTAGGCTTTTTCATATTTTCAATATTTGATGCCTCAAAATTTTCTACTTGTATTCGTATTGTAGAAAAAGTAATTAAAAGAACTAAAAATATTAAAATACATATAATAAAAACTAATACCATACATAACCTCCTTTGAAGTTATTTTAGTATTAGTTTTTCCAAATTTTATCATTTTAAACATTTTTTCTTTTTTCTACTGTTATATCACCAAATATTGCTTCTTGCGAAGTTAGTACCTTACTTCTTCTTGATAATTCTAAAAGTCCTGAAAATGCTGTTACGATTTCTGGCTTTGAGCATTGTTTTTTAGGAAATAACTTGTTAAATACAAATCTTTTATTATGTACAAGTTCTCTAAACATTGTTTTTACCTTATCTGCAACTGTATAAGTTTCGGTGATAGCAATCTTTTCAATATTTTTCGCGTTTTGATTTAATCTTTGACTATTTTTATCTACTATTTGTTTATATGTTTCAATAATTAATTCTGTTTCATATGTTCTTTCCATCTTTTGTTTTGGAAGCTTTATATCTTCTGGTAATTTAAACATACATTTACTATTTTCTAAATATAGTTCTTTAAATTTTTTTGTTATTTCTTTATATTTTTTATATTCAATAATTCTTCTAATTAATTCTTCTTCAGTAAGTTCCTTCTCTTCTTCAACTTGAGATGGAAGCAAATTCTTAGATTTTAAATATAAAAGAGTTGAAGCCATTAAGATAAACTCGCTAGTTACCTCTAAATTCATGTCTTCCATTGCATTTATATAGTCAATATATTGATCTGTAATTTCTGACAAATTTATATCTGATATATTCATTTTATTTTTATCAATTAAATGGCATAACAAATCAAGTGGTCCTTCAAAATTTTCTATTTTAATTGCATACTTATTTGTTTCTAACGACAGTATGTTTTGCATTATTCTACCTCACTTAAAGCTTCTTTTATATTTTCCAATTTATATCCTTTTTTTAATAGCATCTGTTTTATATCTTCTTCATCTTTTGATATTTGTTTTTTATAGAAAATATTTTTTATAGATTGTATTTCATAATCATTTAATTCGTCATTATGATTTGAAATATACTCGTCAATTATATCACTATTTAACCCTTTTGCAAATAATTTATATTTAATTTCTTTAATAGATAAATTCTTTAGTGCCATAAATTCTGAGATAGCTCTTTCTATATAATTATTATCATCTATATAACCTGCTTCTTTTAGGTCATCTATTATATCTTCTAATATTTCTTCTTCAATGCAAAAAGAGAACTTTTGCATAATTTCTTTTTCTGTTCTCTTTTTGTATAAAATATATTTTAATACTTTTGTTTTTAATTTATCATATTCTTCTAAATAATCTAAATTATCCATATTACTCCTCTGGCTCTGTTTCTTGTTCTTCGTCAGTTTCTTCTTCTCCTAAACTTTTTTCAAATGCTTCATTAAAGTTTTCTCTAATTTTCTTTTCAATTTCGTTCATAGTATCTGGATTATCTAGTAAATATTTCTTTACATTTTCTCTACCTTGTCCAATTCTTTCTCCATTATAGCTAAACCAAGAACCACTTTTTTCAATTATATCAAGATTTACAGCAATGTCTAAAATATTTCCTTCTTTTGATATTCCTTTTCCGTAAACAATATCAAATTCTGCCTCTCTAAATGGTGGAGCAACTTTATTTTTTACAACCTTAACTTTTGCTCTATTACCAACAACTTCACCATCAACTTTAATATTTTCAATTTTTCTAATATCAAGTCTTACTGAAGCATAATATTTTAATGCTCTACCACCAGCTGTTGTTTCAGGGTTACCAAACATAACACCAACTTTTTCTCTTAATTGATTAATAAATATTACAACACATTTAGATTTGTTTATAACACCTGCTAATTTTCTTAGTGCTTGTGACATAAGTCTTGCTTGTAAACCAATATGAGAATCGCCCATATCGCCATCAATTTCAGCTTTTGGAACTAATGCTGCAACAGAATCTACTACTACTACATCTATTGCACCACTTCTAACTAAAGCTTCTGTAATTTCTAATGCTTGTTCACCTGTATCTGGTTGAGATACTATTAAATTATCTATATCTACCCCTAAATGTTTTGCATATACTGGATCTAATGCGTGTTCTGCATCTATAAAAGCCGCTTCTCCACCCATTTTTTGAGCTTCAGCTATCATGTGAAGTGCAAGAGTTGTTTTACCAGATGATTCTGGACCATATACTTCTATAATTCTTCCTCTTGGAATTCCTCCAATACCTAAAGCTATATCCAAACTTAAAGAACCAGTTGGTATTGCCTCTACTTCCATTGCTGAAAAATCTCCTAATTTCATTACTGATCCTTTACCAAATTGTTTTTCTATTTGACCTAATGCTGCCTCTAATGCTTTCATTTTTTCTGGGTTTTGATTATTCATAAAAAATTCCTCCTATTATTTAAACATCTGTTTGTATTGCTATTATATATTAAATAAAAAATTTGTCAATACTTTTTTTGATTTTTTATTTATTTTTTATTGCCTATACCATTTTTTCAAATTATAATATGCCGTATAACTGTTTGGTGTAAAATCACCTGTTAATTTCATACTATAAATTACTTTTAACTTGTTTCTGTATAAGCATATAAAAGGCTGTTCATCTTCATATATTTCTATAATTCTTTTATACTTTTCTTTTATTTGCGTTTCATCACTTATGTTTTTTAAATCATTAAGTATATTTGTTATTTCATCATTTTTATAATTAGATATATTATCTTTTCCTAAAAAATACTCTAAGCTTGGACTATATCCATTATATACTCCTGTAATAATCATATCATAATTTTTATTTTTCAAATAACTTTTATAACTTGAATTAGATACCTTATATAAATAAACATTAATTCCTATATCCTCTAATTGCTTTTTTATTAGTTCTGCAACTTTTACTCTTTGTTTATTACTAGAATCAACTATTAAATCTAAATAAATTGTTGTAGTTCTGTAATTTTCTGTTTTATACCAAGATTCATATTTATACTTCCAACCAGCATCTTCTAAAACCTTTTTTGCCTGATTTTTGTTATAACTTGATGTGCTCTCTTTGTTATATAAATAACTTCCATAATCTAATGGAAATGATGAAACATAATATTCGCTTCCATATACAGATGAAATTATTTTATTTTTATCAATTGCATAATTAATAGCTTGTCTTACTTCTTTTCTTGAAAGTATGTTTCTTTCGCAATTTAAACTAATATAATCAAGTTCTCTGCCTTTATAGTCTTTGCCTAAATAGCCTATGGTTCCAATGTATTCTTTAATATTAATATTTGATGTACAAATCATATCTATGTTTCCAATTTTAAAGCTGTTATATGCATCTCCCATTGTACTACAAAATACAATTTTTACTTTATTTATTTTTCTTTTTTCTGATTGATACCAATTGTTGTTTTCCTCTAGTTCCAAACCTTCTGTAGATGCTGATACAACTTTATACATACCTGACGATTTTGGAACTATTCTAGATTTGAAAAAATCTGCCTCTCCTGAAAATTGATCTTTTGATATTATTGGAAATATAAGGTTATACTCAAAAAATGCTTCTTCTTTGTCTAAATTTATTTTAATTGTTGTACTATCTACTACTTCTGCTGATTTTATATTTGATACATTATCTGAATATACAGACTTTTTCTCTTTTAATTTTTCTATTGTGTATGTTACATCATTTGCACTTATTTTGCTTCCATCATCCCATTTTAGGTCATCTTTTAATTTTATAACATATGTATTTTCATTTATTTTTGACCATTCTCTTACAAGTTTAAGCTCTATTTTGTAATCTGTTGTAATAGATAACAGTGGCTCATATAGGATTGTAGATAAATTAATAACATCTCTATTTTGAGTAATTATTGGATTGATATTATCGAAATTTGCAATTCCTATATTTAGATTTGATGATTCTTGCAGAAGTGCTTCTTGTACATTACTTTTAGAATCTTCACCATCTTTTTTGGACTCAAAATTCATTTTATAAACTGCAAAAATTATTATAAATATTACAAATAAGATAAATAAGTATTTGATGATATTCCCTTTCATAATTCCTCCATCTTTAAAACTAGTGTATATAATATCTCATATTAGTTATTTTTTCAATAAATTTAGCATAAAAATAGCACAAGAATTCCTTTTAATTTTCTTGTGCCCCCTATATGAAATTTAAATTTGTATATTACTTTCTTGATTCAACAATCAATTTAATTCCAGTACGGTCTTCTCCTTCTACTTCCACCTCTGCAAATGCTGGTATACATACCAAATCCACTCCTGCTGGTGCTACAAAGCCTCTTGCTATTGCAATTGCCTTTACAGCTTGATTAAGTGCTCCTGCTCCTATTGCTTGCATTTCAGCCTTGTTAGATTCCTTTACCAACCCTGCTATTGCTCCTGCAACAGAATTTGGATTTGATTTTGATGAGATTTTTAAAATTTCCATTTCTTGCCTCCTATGTTTTTTTATTTGTTTTTAATCACAGATATATTTATATTACATTTTTTGGAAATTGTCTAGTAGTTTTTGGTAAAAAAAGGAAATTTTTCATTGACCCTGTTCGACATTATTCGACATACACTCTTTTTATGCTTACTGTTTTATTTGTCTTATCATCAATTTCGAACACACATCCATTTAGCATTGCTTCTCCTTCTGCTAATTTATATTTTTCTGGAAGTGATGTTACAAATCTTTTTACAGATGCTTTTACATCCATACCTATAACAGAATTAATAGGCCCTGTCATTCCAATATCTGTTATATATCCTGTTCCATTTACAGTTATTTTCTCATCTGCTGTCTGTACATGTGTATGTGTTCCATATATAACTGTAACTCTTCCGTCTAAATAATTTTTCATTGCAATTTTTTCTGCTGTTGCCTCTGCATGGAAATCAACTACAATAATATCTGCTTTATTTTTTAGTTCTTCAATAATATTATCTGCAACTAAAAATGGATTTTCAGATAATACTCCCATATCAGTTCTACCTATTAGATTTATAACAGCTATTTTTTTATCTTTACATTCATATATTGCATATCCCTTTCCAGGAATTCCTTTTGAATAATTTGCTGGACGAATTAATTTTGGATTATCTATAAATGTAAATATATCTTTTTTACCCCAAGTATGGTTTCCCATTGTAATTGTATTTACTTTCATTTTGTCTAATGTATTAAAGTCTTTTATTGTAATTCCCATTCCTCCTGCTACATTTTCTGCATTTACAATAACAAAATCTATTTTATTTTCATCTATTAATTTAGGTAATATCTCTCTTAATTTGCTAAGTCCTACTTCTCCTACTAAATCACCTACTGCTAATATTCTCATTATTTATTCCTCCTCGTATTCTATTTCATCACTTAATCTAGCATACTATAAATCTTGTAATTAATCAAGTAAATTTTCTGTGTACTGTTTCAGATAAATTTGGACTTAAACTCCAAAATTATCTAAAATCACAAAAAAACACTCAAAGTATTAACTAATTCTAATACTTTAAGTGTTTTTAAATTTATATATTATTTTGCATATTCTACAACTCTTGTTTCTCTTACGACGTTAACTTTAATTTGTCCTGGATATTCCATTTCATCTTCAACTCTTTTTGCAACATCTCTTGCCATTAATATCATTTGATCATCTGATATTTTTTCAGGTTTTACTATAATTCTTACTTCTCTACCAGCTTGAATTGCAAACGATTTTTCAACTCCTTCAAATGAATCGGCAATACTCTCTAGTTCTTGTAGTCTCTTAATATAAGTTTCAAGTGTTTCACGCCTTGCTCCTGGTCTTGATGCAGATATTGCATCTGCTGCTTGAACTAAAACAGCTTCTATTGTTTTAGGTTCTACATCTCCATGGTGAGCTTGTACAGCATTGATAACATTTTCATTTTCTTTATATTTTTTTAATATATCAACACCTATTTCAACATGAGTTCCTTCCATATCATGGTCTAATGCTTTTCCTATATCATGTAACAATCCAGCTCTTCTTGCAAGTTTTGGATCTAATCCTAATTCTTCTGCCATAATTCTTGCTAAGTTTGAAACTTCAATTGAATGATTTAATACATTTTGTCCATAACTTGTTCTGTATTTTAGTTTTCCAAGTAGTTTTACTATATCTGGATGTAAGCCTACTACACCAGTTTCTAGAACTGCTCTTTCCCCTTCTTCTTTAATAGTTGCTTCAACTTGTTCTTTTGCCTTTTCAACCATTTCTTCTATTTTTGCTGGGTGAATTCTTCCATCATCAATTAATTTTTCTAGGGCTATTTTTGCAACTTCTCTTCTTAATGGATCAAATCCTGATATAACAACTGCTTCTGGAGTATCGTCAATAATTAAGTCAATACCTGTTAAAGTTTCTAATGCCTTAATATTTCTACCCTCTCTACCAATAATTCTTCCTTTCATTTCATCATTTGGAAGTGATACTATTGATACTGTTGTTTCAGATGTGTGATCTGCTGCACATTTTTGAATTGCATAACCAAGAATTTCTTTTGCATTTTTTTCTGCATCTTCTTTAGCTTTAGCATCTAATTCTCTAATTAAGCTAGCCTTTTCAGCTGTAATTGTTTTTTCAAGTTCTGAAAGTAATTGTTTTTTAGCATTTTCTTGAGATAAACCAGAAATTCTTTGTAACTCATCCATTTGTTTTTGAATTACACCTTCTAATTCTTCTCTTTTAGCTCCTAATTCTGTTTCTTTTTGAGCTAATTCTTTTTCTTTTCTTTCTGCTAAATCAATCTTTCTTTCTAGATTTTCTTCTTTTTGGATAATTCTTTTTTCTTGTTGTTGAACTTCGCCTCTTCTTTCTCTAACCTCTTGATCTAAATCTTTTCTTGCATTCATAATCTCTTCTTTGGCTTTGAAGATTTCTTCTTTCTTTTTGTTTTCTGCTTCTATTTGAGCCATTTCAATTATTTTTTTTGCTTCATTTTCTGCACTTTGCATTTTAGATTCAGCAGTCTTTTTTCTAATATATACTCCAACAAATGTGAAGATTACTGCTGAGATTAGAAAAACGGCGATATTGATTACTATATCCATAATCATTACACCTCTTTCTATTAAATTTTCAATGTACGATAAATATATATAATTATTTTAAAATATATTTTCACTTACATATCTATTTTATATGTATTATTGTAAACTGTCAAGTGGTTTTTGAAGTTTATTTTAGCTATTTTTAACCTATGCTTTATTTCTCTTTTAAATACAAAAAATATGGCATACCAAATCACTTTGTACACCATATTTTAAATTATACATATTTAAATTTATTTAACATCTACCATTTCATAATATACAAATCCTGTATCATCTGTTTTTCTTACCAATTGAATATTTGATGATATACATATCAATGGACGAATTCCCATATTAGGTGTAGCATTTACGTAGCCTATTTCTGTACCACTATATCTAGCAACACTTATTGCACTAGAAGAACTTCCATATGGAGATGCTAATATATAATATCCAGCATATGGATCTTTATATATATTATTCTTAAGTGGTGTTCCACTAGCTAGTGTATCTAAGTGATACAAACCAGTTGCATCTGTTCCACCTGTCAAACTATCAACATCATCTATTCCAAGACCCTTATTAAATTCTGGTAATGTTAACATTCTAATATTTACATCGTCTCTTGCTTTAAATAAACTATCTCCTGTTATTGTAACACTAGTATCATCGTGAGATATATATGTTTTATCCTGATTTTTTACTTTATAAAAACTTCCTTGATTTTGCTCGTTGTCAAAATATCCAAACGTCATTTGTCCAAGATTATAATAAAAACCTGCTGATGCTTGTAATGCATAATAATATTTATAATCTCCTGTGTATGTTTTAAATTCACTTCCTAGAACATTATTTTTAAATTCTGTAAGTTTTGTACTATCTTGTATCCATTTTGAATAATTATTAGTCTCTCTATCATATGCATAATACATTATTGTTGGTATACCAGTACTAATTAGTCTCACATTACTTAAAGTTTTTCCATCTTCTTCTAACTCATAGTTTTCTAATCTCCAACCGTTTATGTTATTATATTCATAATTCATATATGCGTCTACATATTCAACATCGTATTTTATAAACGCTCCCTTTATACTATCTGTTATTGTTATTGGTTCCTGCTGTTTTACTGTAACTGTACATTCTGCTTTTATACCACTTCCGTCTTTTGCTGTAGCTGTTATTTTTACTGTTCCTGCCTTTACTGCTGTTATTACTCCTCCTGCTACTGTTGCAATACTATCATCATCACTTGTCCATTCTATGTCCTTATTATCTGCATTTGCTGGTTCTACTGTAGCTTTTATTGTTTCTGTTTCTCCCACTTCTATTTCTACACTTGTTTTATCTAGTGTTATTTTTGTTACTAAACTTTTTATTGTTACTTTTTCGCTTATCTTTTCTGTCTTATTTCCTGCTCTATCTACTGTTAATACATGTAAATAATAATCTCCTGAACTTGTAGCTGTTAATGATATTGTTTCATTTGCACTTGTAAATTTTCCTGTATAGTTTGTTTCATCCTCTCCAAGTTTTGTACTTGTTTGATTATATATCCATCTACATTTTGTTATATCTACTCCACTTTCATTATCACTTTGGCTTACATTTGCTGTTATCTTTTCTCCTATAATTGCTGTTTGCTTGCTTAGTGTTATTGTTGCTTCATTTGGATTTGTTTCATCTTGTACATTTAAACTTGCTGTATTTCCTCCTTTTTGTCCATCCCATAGTCTTGCTGTTACTATACTATTTAGTTCTAACCCTGTTACTTTACTTCCACTTGTAATTGTTTTATATTCTCCTGTATTTATTTTATATTGTATTTCTAAATCATCACTTATTGTTTTTGTTATTGTTACTTCTGCTTTTCCATTATTCCATACTAAACTTCCAAATGTTATTGCTCCTTCTGCACTTGGTACTATTCCTGTTCTTCCTACTGCTTCTTTTGATGCTGTTCCATTTTCATTTGTTACTTCTACTTTTACTGTATATCTTTTATTTTCTTCTAATCCTGTTATTGTATAACTTGGTGTATCTGTTTCTTTTGCTAATGTATATGTTGTCTCTCCTTCTTTTTTATAGTAATATTTGTACTTTGCTTCGTTTCCTCCTATTACTGCTGTATCTACTTTTATATCATTCTTTCCTGTTGTTAATGTTACATTTGTTATTACTGGTACTGTCTTTCCTGCCTTTCCTCTTGATACTATTTCTAACGTATCTCTATTTACCCAAAATATCCATCCATCTACTTCTACTTCATAATACTTTGGATCTCCTGCTTCTGCTGTTGGGCCTACTTCTTCTAATCTTTGTTTTAACAGCTTATCTTTTTCATCTGCTTTTGTTATTTTTTCTTCATATATTTCTATTTTATATTCGTTTAGCTTTAATACTAATTTTTCTCTTGCTGCTTGTTCTCCATGTACATCATTTGACTTCTCTGCTCTTTTTATTAATCCTCCCTCTCCAAACACTGCATTTATACTTACTGTTGCTAGGATTATTAGTAGTATTATCGTTACTACTAGTGCTATTAAGGTTATTCCGTTTATTTCCAGATGTATTGGAATTTTTTAATAATTTTTCTCCTATGTTTTTCATATTTTTCTCTCCTTTTACTTTAGTTTTTGCAAAATAACAAATAATATTCAATTTATCTATTTAATTTTATTACTATGTTTATTGCTACTATCTTAATATATACCACCACTTTTTGTTTGTCAAGATGTATTGGAATTTTTTAATAATTTTTCTCCTATGTTTTTCATATTTTTCTCTCCTTTTACTTTAGTTTTTGCAAAATAACAAATAATATTCAATTTATCTATTTAATTTTATTACTATGTTTATTGCTACTATCTTAATATATACCACCACTTTTTGTTTGTCAAGATTAATTTATGTTTTTCTATGTGCTAGCCTAGTAGGTATATTCCTAATTGTTAAAGAGCTAAATTATGTGATAATATTTTTTTGAGGTGAACGTTATGGACGAATGGGGAGAAGTAAATTTAAAATTAGATGAATTTTTAAAAGAGCATAAAATAAGTCGTTCGAGTTTGTCCAGAAATGGTCAAATTCATTATAAACAACTATTAAAATATTGTAACAATGATATGAAAAAAGTTGATTTAAATTTGCTCGCTAGAATTTGTAAAACCATTAATTGTGAAATTGGAGATATAATAGAATATATACCTCCTACAATAGATGAAAAATAAATATAAGTTATACTTAATTTTACATTTTACTTTAAATAAAAATAAAACTATCCATATGATTTTTTCTTCATATTGATAGTTTTTTATTTTTATCCTTTATAACTTTATAAATTAATTATGCTCTTGGGTGAGCTTTTTTATATACATTTTTTAATCCGCTATCTTGGAATTGCATATATACTTGTGTTGAAGATATATCTGAATGTCCAAGCATTGTTTGGATTGCTTTTAAATCTGCTCCATTTTGTAAAAGGTGTGTTGCAAATGAATGTCTTAATACATGTGGTGTAATATCTTTTGAAATATGAGCTTGTTCTTTATAGAATTTAACAATTTTCCAAAAACCTTGTCTTGTTAATCTTTTACCATTAACATTAACAAATAATGATTTTTCATTTTCGTCTCTAATCATAATTGGTCTTGCTTCTTCTATATATTCTTTTAATGCTTTTATAGATAAAGATCCTAGTGGAATTGTTCTTTGTTTTCCAACTGCTCTACATGTAACAAATCCTTCTTCTACATTTACATCTTCTATATTTAATGAAATTATTTCTGTTACTCTCATACCTGTTGCATAAGCTACTTCTAGCATTGCTTTATCTCTTGTTCCTTTTAAATCAACATCTTTTGGTTGGTCTAAAAGTAGTTCTACTTCTTGTGATGTAAGAACACTAGGAACTCTTTTTGCAACTTTTGGTGATTGAATATTTTCTGTTGGATCACGTCTTATTTTCTTTATTCTAATTAGATATTGATAAAAAGATCTAATCGATGCTAAATTTCTAGAAATTGTTGATGTTTTCTTTCCAATTTCTTGTAAATAATTTAAATATTCTTTAATTTGTTCATTATCAACTTTTAAGTAATTTATTTTATTTGTTTCTAAATAATCTTTATATTGATTAATATCTCTACTGTATGATTGTAAAGTATTGTTTGATAATTTTTTTTCATTTTGAATAAAATCTAAGAATTGTTTAATATGTTTTTCCATTTTAGCTCGTACTCCTTTTACTATAATATCTAATGTTATAATTTACATAAACGTCGTTATATGTTATATCAAATTATGTCAAAAAAGTAAATACATTTTTTAAATTTTTTTATCTTTTTTCAAAAGAAATTAATACACATTGTAAGTAAATTTGTAGATATATATACCTCCACTAAAGATGCTATTGCAAGCAATATAAATAACATAATTGATACCATTGTATGTCTTATTATTTCTAACTTTATGTTTTCTTTTCTTTTGTCTTTCATTATTGATTTATATAGTTTCATTCCACTAACTGCAAGTGAAATTAAAACCGGTATAATTATTATATTTTGTAGTAAAATTGTGGTTAAGAAAAATACTGTTCCTTTTTGCATCCCCAGTACTGCAATTGCGGATGATACTGTGTATCCTAAGCAAAATCCTCTGTATAATACAATTCCAAATACAATTGGTATTCCAATTACAGTAGAGCCTATAAACCACATACTAATTGCAAGTTTTAAATTTTCTATTAATGAATTTTTTAAAAGTTTTCCTCTATCTATTGAATAATCACCTTTTAAAGAATTTATAAATCCCTCTATGTATTCTTTTACTTCATTTGTCTGGGTATCATTCATATAATTAACAAACAACACACCTGCAATTATCCCTATTATTAATATAATCGTTACAATAATGTATTCTTTTAAATTGTGATAAATGTTATCTAAAATTTTATCTTTTAATTTTAACTTTCTTAATCTTTCGTTTTTTCTTGTTCCACTTCTCATTTTATCCTCCAAAAGTTTTATACATAATGTCTATTCGATAAAATAATTTTTAGAACAAGCAATTGATATTTTTTATCCAGCGGTTAACTTTCCATATACTCCTCCACCGCCAGCTTGAATATGTACATTTCCTTCTCTTGCATTTACTATTGACTCTGCAATTTTTTCTCCTACAACACCTTCAATATCATCTTTTGATAATTTATGTAATATGTTCATTTCTGTTTCAAAATGTCCTAGTAATTTATCTATTGTTTTTCCACCAAGACCTGGTATAAATGTTAAAGGTATTTGATAAATATATGGTGGTCTAAATTTTGGACTTTTAGTTTCTTTTTTGTCCTTAATCATTTCAATTCTATCAAAAACACCCATTGTTATTTTATTTTCATTGCATGAATCGCAATGTGTAACAGGCGCCTTACCTTCTATTGTTTTTCCGCAATTTTCGCAGAATGTTCTATGATATTTGCCTAACTTTGGATCTAATCCATAATTTGCAACTATTTTTCTTCCATCTTCGTTTTTTATAGCTTTCATTAATTCTTCAAAACTAATATCTTCTACTAACATTTTATTATATTCTCTTGCTATTTTAGGAAGAGAGTGTGCATCTGAATTAGTTAAAAATGATCTTGTTTCAAGTTCTGATATTTGATCTGCTAAAAATGTATCAGAACTTAATCCTAACTCTATTGCAAATATTTTATCAAACTTTTCTTTAAATATTTTTCCAAGTCTATCTGTACAATTTCCATAAAAACTTTTATGTGGTGTAAAAGCATGTGCAGGAATTAGTACTCCATTATATTTTTCTACAATATCAACAAGTTTGTATGCTGAAATACTAGCTCTTTGTGAGCTTAATGTAATATTATGAATGTAATTCTCCATTTCTTTTGAAAATGCTTTTATATCTGCAAGTTTTGGAAAGTAGCATAAATTATGTGCACTTCCTGTTTTTCCTTCTTCATTTATTTCAGATGTTTCAATTTCGCTTCCCAGTATTATGCAAACTTTGTTTTTGTATATAATTCCACCATCTTCAATTTCGTATGCATCACCTGTTCTTAAAAAGTTTTCTATATCTTCTATAACATAAGGTGAAGCACAATCTATAATTCCTACAATATTTATTCCTTTTCTTTCTACACATTCTTTTGCAATGTTTGCAAAATTTAATGATCTTGCTCCTGTTATTTTAATTGGTTTTCCATTCTCACTTCTTCCAATATGTACATGTAAATCTGCAAATACTTCGTTCATATTTTTCTCCCTTTCATAATAAAAAGACTGGTGCTTCGCTTTTAAATAAAACCCAATCTTTTGTAAAATATACTATTCTCCTATTTCTTTATCTTCAATGATTCCTCTGTTTTTATCTTGATTTTCCTCATTTATTAAATCTTTGGCTGATATAACTGGTTCTACAACTTCATCTATTTTCTTTTGATTAGCTATTTCTTCTTTTCCTCTTTGAAGATCATTATATATTCCTGCCAATTCTCTTGTGCATCCAATAGTATCATTTTTAGGTGTACTATTAGTGGCATTCGCTGCTTTTTGAATTGTTCCTATATTCATATTAAAATCGCCTCCGTTTTATTTACAAACTCTTTAAATTGCTCTAAGTATTGATTATGTTTATCTTTTAAGTTTCTATATTCTAGTAAAACAAGTGCCTCATCAACTTTAAAAGCAATTCTTTCTGGTCTATCTAATAACATACCACCAAATTGGTCAACAAGTTCTAAAACGTCGCTTTCTTTTTCTCTTGTTTCTTGCTTTGCATATCTATTAACACCTTCACAAATTCTGCAAAATCTATCTGAAAATCCTAATTTTGAAAGATATTCTGCACCTTCTGTTGCATATGATTTTATTTTAGATAAATCTGTTGGGTTATTACTCTTTTTACAATTGCAAAGTAAACATGCTGTTATAACTATATTTTCATCTAAACCTAAGTCCATTTCATCTAAAAATAGCTTAGCTAAAAATGTTTTAAATATAACAGATGTATCATAAAATATATTTGTTTTCTTTTGTAAATAATAAACAATTTCCATTTTTCTAATCCAATCTTTTTCAGATAAGATGTAGTCTGCAACTGTTTCTGTATCCATTTTGTTTTCCTCCATTATAAAGGTTTTTCCTTTTGTTTATCAAATCAGCATTTCTATTTGGTATTATATTCTACTAATATTTTATTTTCAATACATTAAGGATAAATGTCATAATATTGTAATATTATTGTAATTTTTTTGTAATATTGTATTTTTTTGCTATTTCTTCTATTTGCTTTTCCGTTTCTATATACTCATTATTGTTTTCTATAATTTCAGTACATTTTGACATATAAAAATTATTAGTTTGCTGAGCCTTAAGCCTCTTGCAAGCTTGCTCCTTTGAGATAGAGTCTCTCTTTATTATTCTTTCTATTTGTACACTTTCTTTTGCTATTACTCCAATTGTAAAATTACAAATATCATCTAATTTGCTTTCAAATAGCAAAGGTGCATCTATTATTATATCTACATTATTTGCTTCTTTTGCTCTTAATTTTATTTCCTTTACAACATAGTAAAATGTAGAATTATTTAGCATTTCTCTTTTTTTATCGTCATTATATATTAAATCTGCTAATTTTTTTCTATCAATTTCTCCTACATCATCTGTGATTTCTCTTCCGAATTTAATTATAACATCATTATAATATTCTGTTCCACTTGTTAGTAGCTCTTTTGCAATTTTATCAGCATCTATAATTTTAACATTATATTTTTCATTTAAAATTTCACACACAGTACTCTTTCCACTTCCAGAGCTACCTGTAATACCAATTATTTTCATATACTTTCCTTTTTATAGTATAATTATTTTATTTGTATAATCTAAATTTGCCCATGAATCTTTTTCATATCCTAATGTGTATACATTTGTTGCAAATATATCCTTTTGTAGCATTTCTTTTAAATTTTTATTATTGTTATCATCCATATATTTTTTTACAGATGTAACAATATTTATTTTTGGATTTGCTTTTGTTATATCTGAAATTAATTGTTTTCCCTTTTCATTCATTCCTAAAACTCTTGTGTATGGAATAATCTTTCTAGATGTTTCCATTTGTTTTTTATCTATCTCAAGTAATGCATAAAGTAATATTCGCATTATTCTTGTTTGAGTAAATCTTTTGCTTTTTACAATATTAATTAACTCATTTAAACTATTGCAAGAATCTGCAGCATTTTTTATTAAGTTTTCTAGACCTTCTGATACATCAGGTAATTTTTTTATCTCTTCTACTGTCATTTTTCTTAGTTGATACAAAATTTCTTTTTCAAATTTGAATAAATCTAATACATAATGACCTTGCTTTAATTCTTCTCCTAAAATTTTATATGATGTTTTAGGTATAGATTTTCTAACATCATCAAATTGTCTTGTCATAAGCATTCTTCTAATTGCTGTTGCACTTGCAAATTCATCTACCATATATTGGTCTTTATATAATACTTTTTCTCTTTTTATTCCTACTGGAGTTATATTACTTTTGGTCCTTTTTAATGCTTTTAAATATTCAATTCCAAGAATATTGTTAGAACCTGATAAAACATTTGCATATTTTTTTATATCATTTAAATACATAAGTAATGCATTTTCTCTTGCTTTTGGGAAAGAATTTCCTTTTTGAAGTTCATGTGCTAACATTGTTGTATATTCTTTTGGCTCTGCATATAAAACATTTGCAATATTATTTAGGATTGATACATCATTTGCTTCCATTCCAAATGAAATTGTATCTACAATTTTTAAAGAATTTAATATTTTTATAGCACCTTCTGCAAAATTTTCTGCACTTGAAATGCTATATATCGTTGGTAACTCTATTACTAAATCTGCTCCACCTTCTAGTGCCATTTTGGCTTTTGCCCATTTGTTTATAATTGAAGTATCCCCTCTTTGAACAAAATTACCTGAAATAACACAAACAACGTATTGAGCGCCGGTTTCTTCTTTTGATTTGGCAATATGGTATAAATGCCCATTATGAAATGGATTATATTCACCAATAATACCAAGAACCTCACTCATGAAAACCCCTCCTACTTTTATACAATTACTTGTACAATTTTTACATTATTGATATAATATCATAAAATAATATAATTTACAATTAATTTTGTGCAACAATTTAATCTTTTAATTGTTGGAATAGGAGTTTTTATGGATAAAATTGTTATATATACAGACGGAGCATGTTCAGGTAATCCTGGGCCTGGTGGCTGGGGGGCTATTTTAATGTTTCAAGGTGTAAAAAAAGAGATTTCTGGTGGCAAAGAGAATACAACAAATAATGTTATGGAACTTTCAGCTGTTATAGAGGCTTTAAAATTGTTAAATAGACCTTGCGAGGTTGATTTATATAGTGATAGTGCTTATGTTGTAAATGCTTTTTTACAAAAATGGATTATTAATTGGCAAAAGAATAATTGGAAAACAGCCGACAAAAAAGATGTTAAAAACAAAGAACTTTGGCAAGAATTGTTGGAGCTTACTAATACTCATAAAGTAAAATTTATTAAAGTAAAAGGTCATGCAGATAATGAATTTAATAATAGATGTGATGAACTTGCAAGAAATGCAATAAAGGAATTGTAGTAAATTACAATTCCTTTATTCTCCTCATAGCTTCTATTGTATTTTCTCTGTCTCCAAATGCTGTTAATCTAAAATACCCTTCACCACTTGGGCCAAAGCCTACTCCTGGTGTTCCAACTATATTTGCTTTTTGAAGTAATAAATCAAAATACTCCCATGATTTCATATTATTTGGAACCTTTAGCCAAATATATGGTGCATTTATTCCTCCTACATAATCTATTTTCGCATCATCTAGTCCCTTTTTTATAATTTCTGCATTATCCTGATAATATTTTATATTTTCTCTAATTTCTTTCATTCCTTCTTCTGAATATACTGCTTCTGCACCTCTTTGAGTAACATATGATACACCATTAAATTTTGTACATTGCCTACGTTTCCATAAATCATTTAAAGATACACCTTTAATGTTTAGTTCCTTTGGTATTATGGTATATGCACATCTTAAACCTGTAAATCCTGCTGTTTTTGAAAAACTTTTAAATTCGATAGCTACTTTTCTAGCATCTTCAATTTCATAAATACTATGTGGTATATTTTCTTCTTGTATATATGCTTCATATGCTGCATCATACAAAATTATACTATTATTTTGCTTAGCATATTCAACCCACTCTTTTAAAATGTCTTTGTTTAGAACTGTTCCTGTTGGATTATTTGGTGAACATATATATATTAAATCTACTCTTCTAGATAAATCTTTTGGATGTATTTCAAAGTTATTTTCTTGTGTTAATTTCATATATTCAATATTTTCATATACGCCTTTATTTTGTATGTATTCTCCGCTTCTTCCTGAAATTACATTTGTATCTAAATATACCGGATATACTGGGTCTGAAATTGCAACAATATTATCTGTATCAAATAAATCTACTATATTTCCTGTATCACATTTTGCACCATCTGATACAAATACTTCGCTAATATCAATTTCAATGTTTCTTTTTTGGTAATCGTATTTAATAATCTTTTCCCTTAAGAACTCATATCCTTGCTCTGGTCCATAACCTCTAAATGTTTCTTTATGATTCATCTCCTCTACAGCTTTCTCCATTGCTAATTTTATACTATTAGGAATTGGAAGTGTTACATCTCCAATTCCTAACTTTATTATTTTTTTATCTGGATGTTCTTTTTGGTATGCCTTTACCTTTTTTGCAATTGTAGAAAATAGATAACTATCTTGTAGTTTAAGAAAATTATTATTTACCTTAACCATATTTGCCTCCACACAAAATATTACAAATCAATCTCTCCTTCATATACTTTTGTTGCAGGTCCTTCCATATATACATGATTATCTTTATTCCAGTTTATATTTAATTTTCCCCCTGGTAATTCTACTGTTACATTCTCATCTGTATATCCATTAATTCCACCAGCTACAACAGACGCACATGCACCTGTTCCGCAGGCAAATGTTTCTCCACTTCCTCTTTCCCATACTCTCATTTTTATATTGTTTTTATCGTTTATTTGCACAAATTCTACATTTGTTCTATTAGGGAATATTTTGTTTTTTTCTATCATTGGTCCATATTTATCAAGTGGTATGTTCTCTACATCTTCTACAAATGTAACTGCATGTGGATTTCCCATTGATACAAGTGTAAATCTATATTCATTATCTCCTACATCTAATTTTAAATCCTTAGTTATTTCTTCATCTTGTATTGATGGTAAATCTTTGCTTTTAAACTCTGGTTCTCCCATATCTACTTCAACTTTTGAACACTGACTTCTATCACAAGATAAATGAAGTTTTTTTATTCCTGCTAAAGTTTCTATTGTTATATCTTGTTTGTCTGTTAGGCCTTCATCATATACATATTTTCCAACACATCTTATTCCATTTCCGCACATCTCAGCTTCGCTACCATCACTATTAAATATTCTCATTTTAAAATCTGTTACATTACTATCTTCTATTAGAATAATTCCATCTGCACCTATTCCAAAATGCCTATCACTATATTTTTTTGCAAGTTCTCCTGCATTTTCTATTTTTTTGTTTCCCGTACAATTAATGTAAATATAGTCATTTCCGAAGTCCTGTCATTTTTGTAAATTTTAGCATACTATTCACCTCTAATAGGTAATATATGTAAAATTTATGTTTTTATACACAAAATATATATCAAATTTTCTTATTAACAACATTATATTATATAGCAAAAGAACCCGAAAGAAATTCCCCAGCTAATCCGGGGAATTTCTTTGCATTATACAATTTTATCTAATATTTAACTTTTTATTATTAATATTTCTACTTCTAAAATTTTAATTTATATCTACCATTTCATAATATACAAATCCTGTATCATCTGTTTTTCTTACCAATTGAATATCGGATGATATACATATCAATGGACGAATTTCCATTTCTGTTCCATGTACATAGCCCATTTCCATATTACTATGTCTTGCAACACATATTGCAGAATCAGAATTACCATATGGAGATGCTAGTATATAATATCCATCAAATTGCTTATTTCCAATACTGTATATATTATTTACAAGTGCTGTTCCTGTGAATAATGTATCTAACTGATATAATCCTGTTTTATCTGCAACAGCCTTTAAGCTATCAACATCTTCTACTCCAAATCCCTTATTAAATTCAGGTAGAGTTAAGATTCTAATATTTACATCATCTCTTGCTTTAAATAAACTATCTCCTGTAGTCTCTCCACTTGTATAAAGTGTACTTCCATTTTTTACTTTTGTATAATAACCTTGATTATATTCGCTATGCGATCCTTGTTCAAATGTCATTTGTCCTAGATTATAATAATATCCTGCTGATGCTTGTAGTGCAACATATGTGTCACTACCTACATATGTTGCATATTCTGTCCCCAAAACATTGCTTTTAAATTCTTCAAGTTTTGTACTATCTTTCACCCATTTTGAATAGTTGTTTGCTCTAACAGTATTGTAATAATACATACTAGCTGGAACACCTGTACTTATTAATCTTACATTACTCAAAGTTTTTCCGTCTGCTCCTAATTCATAGTTTTCTAATCTCCAACCATTTATACTCGTATATTGATAATCATTATGATATGTGTCTGTATATTCAACATCATATTTTATAAATGCTCCCTTTATACTATCTGTTATTGTTATTGGTTCCTGCTGTTTTACTGTAACTG
>ERZ1673743.1457-NODE-1457-length-25659-cov-187.502226_pt1 | contig 25659 bp, 17 predicted proteins | sample MGYA00580197_ERZ1673743 | MGnify/ENA primary metagenome ERZ1673743 (study PRJEB41218, sample SAMN15661795) | gut metagenome | host: Homo sapiens | place: Canada: London | collected 2015-08-20/2019-03-30 | study: EMG produced TPA metagenomics assembly of... | reverse complement strand
CTTGATAAATCATATCTAAGGTTTAACAATTGTAAAAAGTAAACATACACTTAAAGACCGAGAGGAAAGTTATTCATTCTTGAACTTACTCTCTAAATGTATTCTTAGTGACTATACTTCTTACGAGCAGTTTGAGCGCAGGCTATTTAACGAATATGAGATTTCTTTATCTCCAGACACGGCCGCCATCGCAAGAAATCTTTTTAATCAACTTCTTGATTTGCATTACGCTGGTCGAGATGGTTTTTGGCCTATAATTCTCAAAAACTCGTTTGCTCCTCTTTTCTGCGAGAACCAATTTGATTATATCATAGGTAATCCCCCATGGATTGCATGGAAAGCCATGTCTCAAAGTTACAGGGATTTAACCTTAGATATTTGGCTTTCTTATGGCATCTTTGAAAAATCGGCTTATGACAAAATAACAAGTCATGATGACTTCGCTATGGCTGTTACATATGTGGCTATCGACCATTACCTTAAAGATAATGGCACCGCCGCTCTAATTCTTCCTCAAACTTTCGTTAAAAGCTTAAAAGGCGGAGAAGGTTTTAGAAAATTCTGCATAACTCGTGACGGTCAAGAGTTGCCATTTTGCATTGATGCTGTTTACGATATGTTGCGTGTTAATCCTTTTAAAGGTATTGCCAGTAACAAAACTTCGGTATATGTATTTAAGAAGTCTACTAAAATGGTATATCCTATGGATAACTATTTTGAGTACATCATCCGACCCGGTCAAAAATTGGATTATCTTACGCCCTATGAAATAGCTAAAAACGAACTTGGCTTTGTTCAACTTTCAGCCAAACCTATTAATGACGATATCCGTAGCCCTTGGCTAACTATTCCCTTAGAAGTAACACATCATATAAAAAATTTCCTCGGCACCTCTCCCTATAAGGGACGAAAGGGTATTGAACCTTGTGGCGCAAAAGGAGTGTATCTACTTGAAGTAAAAGGGAAAAAAGATGGTTTACTTAAAATTGCCAACCTAATAAATCGTTCAAGACTTCAAGAAGCTAAAGATTTGGGCGTTCACATAGGATATGTGGAGGAAGACCACATCTATCCCATGGTTGGAGGACGGAACATTGAAAAATGGGGTATTAATTCATACCTCTATATGCTTGTTCCTCACTATAATAACGGAGAAGGCATATATAGAGGTATCCCTACTGAAATCCTGCAAACAAACTTTTACCGTACGTACGATTGGTTGTTTTATTTCCACGATCTTTTACGAGATACACGTATTCGTTCTGGGAAATTTTTCGACATCAACCAATTCCCGTGGTACAGGCTTGACAATGTTGGGGAATATACATTTATGCCTTATAAAGTTCTATGGCAAGAACAAGCCAAAGCACTTAACTGCTGTGTCGTATCATCTATATCTGATGACTTTGTCGCTAACAAAACTGTTGTTACAGATTCAAAGGTGCTATTTGTCTCTTTTGCAACAGAAAATGAGGCACATTATTTATGTGGTGTTCTCAATTCAAAAATTATAGAACAAATCATACAAGGGTATACTATTGATACAAATAGAGGTACAGATATTGTCAAGAATATCCGTATTCCTAAATTTAATCCCGAGAATGATTGCCACGTTCAAGTCGCAGAACTTTCCAAAAGGGCACATCAGGCATATAAAGATAACGACAAAGTTATGCTCGCTAAAATATCAAATGAAATAAATTCTCTAGTGCCTCATATTTTCCTTGAGAATCCTGAACAGTAATATATTTTGCGACAAAGTTACTACAAAAAAGAGAAATGCGGAAAGATATAGTGATAGAATTGAGTTACAAGGGTTTCAGTCGTGCTTCCGATTATTCGTGAAGCCATCGCAATCACCGCTGAAGCCAAATCAGGACGCCGCTACGTTACTTGTCCGTAACCATGCACGGAATGGCGACAAACGGACACGGATAACGAAACAAGGCGTTAAGGATTAGTGAGTTACTGACAACTCACGCAACAAATCCGGTTACGGAAAAAGATTGCGCCGTTCCTCCCCGTTTTGCGTACCGGCGACGGACTCTTCACCAACTAATTTTGAACCTAAAAAAATAAGGACGATGAAGAGTACATTTTCAGTAATCTACTACCTCAAACGTCAGGTAGTGAAAAAGGACGGGACAGTACCCGTCATGGGACGCATTACGGTGGACGGCAGCCAAACGCAGTTCAGCTGCAAACTGACCGTCGATCCCAAGCTGTGGGACACCAAAGGGGGACGTGTCACGGGCAGAAGCTCGGCGGCACTCGAAACGAACCGCATGCTCGACAAGATGCGTGTGCGCATCAACAAACACTATCAGGAAATCATGGAGCGTGACAACTTCGTCACGGCGGAGAAGGTCAAGAACGCCTTTCTCGGACTGGAACATCGCTATCACACGCTGATGCAGGTGTTCCGGCAGCACAACGAAGACTACGAGAAACAGGTGGATGCTGGCATGAAAGCCAAAGGCACGCTCCTGAAGTACAGGACCGTTTACAAGCACCTGCAAGAGTTCCTCACCATCCGCTACCGCGTGAAGGACATCGCGCTGAAAGAGCTTACGCCCGCCTTCATCTCCGACTTCGAGATGTTCCTGCGCACGGACAAGCACTGCTGCACCAACACCGTGTGGCTGTATGTCTGCCCCTTGCGGACGATGGTGTTCATCGCCATCAACAACGAGTGGCTCACACGCGACCCATTCCGGGAGTATGAAATCAAGAAGGAGGAAACGACACGCAGTTTCCTGACGAAAGAGGAAATCCGGCTGCTGATGGAGGGCAGGCTGAAAAACGCCAAGCAGGAGCTTTACCGCGACCTCTACCTGTTCTGCGCCTTCACGGGCCTGTCGTTCGCCGACATGCGCAACCTGACGGAAGAGAACATCCATACCTACTTCGACGAACACGAGTGGATAAACATCAACCGCCAGAAGACGGGCGTGGTGTCCAATATCCGCCTGCTCGACATCGCAAAGCGCATCATCGACAAATACCGGGGTCTGTGCGGGAACGGCAGGATTTTCCCCGTTCCCCACTACAACACGTGCCTTGCCGGAATCCGTTCCGTCGCCAAGCGTTGCGGCATCACCAAGCACATCACGTGGCATCAGAGCCGACACACGGCAGCCACGACGGTGTTCCTCTCCAACGGCGTACCCATCGAAACGGTCAGTTCCATGCTGGGACACAAGAGCATAAAAACGACGCAGATATACGCGAAAATCACCAAAGAAAAGCTCAACCAAGACATGGAGAACCTTGCCGCAAGGTTGAACGGCATCGAGGAATTTGCAGGTTGCACCATCTAAAAAGAAAAGCCATGAAACGTGACATAATCATCATAGAGGACAAGGCGGTCAGCGTAACCGGTAACGAGATATGGATGACCTCCACAGAAATCGCCGGACTGTTCCACACGGGCGTCCCGGCAGTGAACGCCGCCATCAGAGCCGTCCGCAAGCCGGACGTGCTGAACGACTACGAGGTGTGTCGCTACATGCGGCTTGAAAACGGGCTTTCAGCCGACGTGTATTCGCTGGAAATCATCATCCCCATCGCCTTCCGGCTGAACACCTACCATGCACACGTGTTCCGCACGTGGCTGGTGGGCAAGGCACTCTCGAAGGAAAAGCGGCAGGCATACGTGATGTTCATACAGAACGGAAAAGCCGGGTATTGCTAAACACGCATAAAAAGAAAAAAGAAAAAGGAAACGGACAGCCCGTATGGAGTTGCCCGTTTCCTTTTTTCATGCAGCCGCCTTATTCCATCGGCTTGCGGTAGTTCGCCTCCAATAGTTCACGCAACCCCGATTCGGGGTAAAGCACCTTCCCTCCCAAAAGTATAAAGGGCAGCACCCTGTTGTTGCGGTACTCCTGCAAGGTGCGGCGGCTGACACGGAGCAGTTCCGCCACCTCCCTGTCCGTCAGGTAACGCTCCCCGTCCAACGGCGGGCGGTAACTTTCCAGAAAGGCGGAGAGCCATTTCGAGCCTTTGCGCATGTTCTGCACGACGGTGGCAAGCGGCTCGTCCTCCATCGTAAACACTTCATTGTTCTCGTTCATCATAACTTCGGATTCAGTGGGTTGTGAATAATAAAAATCAAATCATTTTCCGCCGGGATAGAGCGTGCCGACAAGCGGAATGAGCCTTTTGACCTCCTCCGGCTTGTAATAGAACCTGCGGTTTATCTGCGAGTAGCCGATAAGCCGCCTGTCACGCAAAGTCTGCAACGTGCGCGGGCTGATCCTCAACTGCCCGCAGACCTCCTCGCCCGTGAGCCACCTTTCCATCCGCCCGCCGTCGCTCCTGCGCCTCAGGGCGGCTACCTTCTCCGCGAGGGCGTTGAAGGACGCCACCATCATCTCGAAGGTCTTTTTCTCGATAGATACTATTTCCATAAGCAAAACATTTCAGAGTTTGCCGCAAAGGTAACGAAGCCGCCTTGAACACGTACCGTTTCCCGCTAAAAGGCAGCTTGTTGCGCCGTCTGTCCGGGTTACGGAGCCATTATCCGTAAAAATCTTACGTGAGCCACGTAGTGAGCTGTTAAAGCCCATTTGGTTTATTGCCGAATTTTGTCGCAGAAACATAGCGCAAGCCGAGCGCAGAACGTCAAGCCCGCTTGAACGGTATGCCGAGGCGCAGCCTATGTTCATGCAAATAAACCAAAAGAAAGAACTGAATATGAAAGTGATAACGATGGAAAGTTCCGCCTTCACCGCATTGACGGAACAGATAGCCGAGATAGCGGCACACGTGCGTGCCGTTTCCGGCGGTAGGAAGGAAGAAGCTCCCGACAGGTTGCTCACCACCCGCGAGGCGGCGCACCTGCTGAACGTGAGTTGCCGCACCCTCCAGCGCATGCGCAGCGAACAGCGCATCGCCTATGTCGTGCTGCGCGGCAAGTGCCGCTACCGGCAGTCGGAAATCGACCGCCTGCTCGAAGACAGCACCGTTACGGGCGAAGCCGCGACACCGGAACAGTTGAAACGCAACCACACGCTGCGCACGGGCGGCAGACCCAAAGGAAGGAGGACGTAAGACATGGAACTGCTTACCCGCAACAATTTCGAGAACTGGATGCAGAAGGTGATGGAACGGCTCGACCGTCAGGACGAGATGCTGCTCTCCATGCAGCCGTCCGGCAAAGCCCCGAACCCGATGGACGGGATCAGGCTTTTCGACAACCAAGACCTGTGCATACTGCTCCAGATCAGCAAGCGCACCCTGCAACGCTACCGCAGCATCGGCGCGCTGCCCTACAAGACGCTCGGCAAAAAGACCTATTACAGCGAGGCGGACGTGCTGACGTTCCTCTCCGAACATGTAAAGGATTTCCGCAAGGAAGACATAGCCTTCTACAAGGCTCGTATCCATAATTTCTTTCAAAAATAACCATTAAAACATTTTTCAGATGGCAAAGAAAAAAGACGAAAAGGACGTGCTGGTTGTCCGTGACGAGAAGACGGGCGAAATCAGCGTGGTAGCCGGGCTGAACGCCGACGGCTCCCCCAAGCGTATCCCCGCGAAAGCGGAGAACGCGCAGAGTTTCCTGCAATTCGACCGGCACGGCGACGTGCTGGACAACTTCTTCAGGAACTTCTTCCGGCAGTGCAGGGAACCCAGCCGCTTCGGTTTCTACCGTGTCGCGGCGGACCAAGCCGACAAACTGCTGGAGGTTATCAAGGACTTGCTGAAAGATCCCGACGGCAACAAGGAGATGCTTGCGCCCCACAAGGTGGACACCTCCGGCTACGAAAAGAAAGTACAGGAGGAGCAGTCCGCCGAAAAACAGGAACAACCGGAACAGAAACAAGATGACGAACCTAAAAAACAGGAAGAAATGGAACAGAAAAACGAACAGAATCAGGAAAGTCCTCAGCAGACGCAGGGCAACCGGGGCTACCAGCCCATCGACGAGAGCAAGATCAACTGGCAGAAGTTGGAGGAGAAATGGGGCGTGAAGCGCGACGACCTTGAAAAGTCGGGCGACCTTAACAGGATGCTCAACTACGGCAAGTCCGACTTGGTGAGGGTGTCGCCCAATTTCGGCGGAGAGGCTTTCGAACTGGACGCCCGCCTCTCCTTCAAGAAGGACGGCGAGGGCAACGTCAGCCTTGTGCCGCACTTCATCCGCAAGGAGCAGAAGCTCGACGACTACAAGGAACACAAGTTCTCCGACGATGACCGGAAGAACCTGCGCGAAACGGGCAACCTCGGCAGGGTCGTGGACCTCGTGGACAGGGAAACGGGCGAGATCATCCCCTCGTTCGTCAGCATCGACCGCAAGACGAACGAAATCACGGATGTCTCGGCCAGCAAGGTGCGCATACCGGAACGCATCGGCAAGACGGAAATCACCAAGCAGGAGCAGGACATGCTGCGTGCCGGTCTGCCCGTGCGTGACAAACTCATCGAACGCAAGGACGGCAGGAAGTTCGTCACCACCCTGCAAGTGAACGTGGAGCAGCGCGGCGTGGAGTTCGTGCCGGGAACCGGCAAGTCGCCCCGTACCGCACAGACACAGGAAACCAAAGGCGACACATCGAAAAGTCAGGCGCAGGGCGGGGAAAATGCCGCACAGACCAAGAAGGAGCAACGCCGCAACACGTGGACGAACGAGGACGGCAGCATCCGCCCCATCAGCAAATGGAGCGGCGTGAGCTTCACCGACCAGCAGAAAGCCGACTATGTGGCGGGTAAAGCCGTGAAGCTGGAGAACGTGACCGACAAGCAGGGCTTCCATGCCACGATGTATATCAAGTTCAACCCGGAGAAGGGACGCCCGTACCGCTACGACACGAACCCTGACAATGCACAGCAGGTTGCTCCGTCCAACGAGAGCCGCACGCAGGTGGCGGTGAACAACGATGGCAAGACCAACGAGGCTACAAAGAATCTGAGAGAGCCGTTGCAGAAAGGTCAGACCAACCCGAAGGACGCCCGCCAGCAACAGCAGCAGGAGAAGCCGCAGAAGAAAACGGGCAAGGGCATGAAAATGTAATCCCGTGTCCGCCACTGAATCCAAAATAAAATCCAAAGTATCAACAAAAAAGAAGAAGACATGAAGACAATCATTGCAGAAAAGCCCTCCGTGGCACGTGAAATCGCCCGCATCGTGGGCGCGACAAAGAGAGAGGAAGGATATTTCGAGGGAGGCGGCTATGCCGTGACATGGGCATTCGGACACCTCGTTCAGCTTGCCATGCCCGACGGCTACGGCGTGCGCGGATTTGTCCGTGACAACCTCCCGATTATTCCCGACACATTCACGCTCGTCCCCCGTCAGGTCAGGACGGAGAAAGGTTACAAGCCCGACAGCGGCGTGGTGTCGCAGATAAAAGTCATCAAAAGACTGTTCGATGCAAGCGAACAAATCATCGTGGCGACCGATGCCGGACGCGAGGGTGAACTTATCTTCCGCTACCTCTACCACTACACGGGCAGTACCACTCCTTTCGTGCGCCTGTGGATAAGCTCGCTCACCGACAAGGCTATCCGCGAGGGATTGCGCAACCTCGAAGACGGCGGCAAGTATGACAACCTATACCTCGCCGCCAAAGCGCGAAGCGAATCCGACTGGCTCGTGGGCATCAACGGCACGCAGGCACTCTCCATCGCCGCCGGACACGGCACTTACTCCGTCGGGCGGGTGCAGACACCTACATTGGCGATGGTGTGCGCACGCTACTGGGAGAACCGCCGCTTCACGCCCGAAGCCTTCTGGCAGCTCCATATCGCAACGGACGGCTGCGACGAAGGAACTGTGAAGTTTTCCTCTTCCGAAAAATGGAAAGAGAAAGAGCCCGCGACGGAACTGTATAATAAGGTGAAGTCGGCAGGCACAGCCACCGTCACGAAAGCCGAACGCAAGGAGAAGACGGAGGAAACACCGCTCCTGTACGACCTGACCACGCTCCAGAAGGAAGCCAACGCCAAGCACGGCTTCACGGCGGAACAGACGCTTGAAATCGCGCAGAAGCTCTACGAGAAGAAGTTGATAACCTATCCGAGAACGGGAAGCCGCTACATCCCCGAAGACGTGTTCGCCGAAATCCCCAAGCTGCTCGCCTTTATCGGCACGCAGCCCGAATGGAAAGACAAGGTGCGGGCAAAAGCCGCCCCGACACGCCGCAGCGTGGACGACGGCAAGGTGACAGACCACCATGCCCTGCTCGTCACGGGTGAGAAACCGCTCTTCCTCTCCAAAGAGGACAATACCATCTATCAGATGATTGCCGGGCGCATGGTCGAGGCATTCTCTGAGAAATGCGTCAAGGATGTGACCACTGTCACGGCGGAATGTGCCGGAGTGGAGTTTACCGTAAAAGGCAGCGTCGTGAAGCAAACCGGATGGCGTGCCGTCTATGGCGAGGAAAAAGAGGAAATTACCATCCCCGGCTGGCAGGAAGGCGACACGCTGACACCGAAAGGCTCGTCCATTACCGAAGGAAAGACCAAACCCAAGCCGCTGCATACCGAAGCCACCCTGCTCTCGGCAATGGAAACGGCGGGCAAGGAAATTGAGGACGACGCACTGCGGCAGGCGATGAAGGACTGTGGCATCGGTACTCCCGCCACACGCGCCTCCATCATCGAAACGCTTTTCAAGCGCGGTTACATGGAACGCTGCAAGAAGTCGCTTGTTCCCACCGAAAAAGGACTTGCCCTCAATTCCGTCGTCAAGACGATGCGCATCGCCGATGTTGCCATGACGGGCGAATGGGAAAAGGAGCTGGCGCGTATCGAGCGCGGGGAACTGTCCGCCGACACCTTCCGCAAGGAGATAGAGGCGTACACACGTGAGATAACCTCCGAACTGCTCTCGTGCGACAAGCTCTTCGGCAGCCGTGACTCCGGCTGCGCGTGTCCCAAGTGTGGCACGGGCAGGATGCGGTTCTACGGCAAGGTGGTACGCTGCGACAACACGGAGTGCGGACTGCCCGTGTTCCGGCTGAAAGCGGGACGCACCCTGTCCGACGATGAAATCAAAGACCTGCTCACCGAAGGGCATACCAAGCTGCTCAAAGGGTTCAAGAGCAAACAGGGCAAGAGTTTCGATGCTGTTGTCGCCTTTGACGGGGAATATAACACGACTTTTGTGTTCCCGGAGGCTAAAAAGGACAAGAAATTTTCAGGACGGAAGAAATAGTATTAACTTTGCCACTTGTTCAGAGTAATGAATTGTTCTTCGATACCGGATTACACTCATACTTTGGATTTAGTGGTGGCACTCGGAGGGATACCGAGTGCCTTTTTCTTCCTTTTTCCAACCGATTATCCCGTTAATTATCAATCCGCTAAATCCAAAGTAATGAACAACAAGAAGAAAAACGAGGGTCAGACCGACTTTTCCTATTACGGTCTGTACCTGCTGGACTATCTCCGCACGAACAGGTTTGAACAGGCTTCCGACGATGCCTTCATCCGGGAACGTGCCGACCGTGCCGCCGAAACGTATGAGCGTGCGCGGCTCGAAGGCTATCCGTCCGAGGGGGCGCAGGAGTTGGCGATGGACACGCTCCTGCGTGGTCTTCGCTATTCCAAGTACGCCATCCTCCGCGAAGTCGTGGAAAACGAGTTTGCCGACGAAGTGCCGGAAAAGAAACGCGAAGCCTTCATCCGAAAGCTGCTGCCGCCTGTCGGCAACGTATTCTCCGCCTATGATCTTTCGGACGACAACTTCGCCCTGTCGCCCGAATACGACCTGCTCTACACGGAGCTGACGGGAGCCGTCGTCCTTTATATCGGGGAATATGGCGTTTAACCGCAAACAACGGCTGCGGGACAACATCGAGGCGATACGGACGGCATTCATCCTTGACAGGGAACGGAGGACGGCAACCGCCGAGGAACAAGCCATACTTCGGAAGTATTGCGGTTTCGGCGGGTTGAAGTGCATACTGAACCCGGCAAAGGAACTGACGGATGCCGTGCATTGGGCGAAATCGGACCTCGAACTGTTTGCCCCTACGGTGGAACTGCACAGGCTGGTGCGTGAAAACAGCAAGGACGATACGGAGTACAAGCGGTACGCGGATGCCATGAAGCAGTCCGTGCTGACCGCATTCTACACACCGCCGGAGATAACCGGCACGATTGCGGAGGCTCTGCATGAACACGGCATACGTCCCGACCGTGTGTTGGAGCCGTCGGCGGGCGTGGGCGCATTCGTGGATGCCGTGCTGGAAAACAAGCCGGACGCGGACATCATGGCTTTCGAGAAAGACCTGATGACGGGCAAGATATTGGGACACCTGCATCCCGACCAAAAGGTAAGGGTGCAGGGATTCGAGAAGATAGAGAAGCCCTTCACGGATTATTTCGACCTTGCCATCTCGAACATCCCGTTCGGCGACGTGGCTGTGTTCGACCCGGAGTTTACAGGAAGCCAAGACCCGGCAAGGCGTTCCGCACCGAAGGCAATACACAACTACTTCTTCCTGAAAAGCCTTGACGCTGTGCGTGAGGGCGGCATCGTGGCGTTCATCACCTCGCAGGGGGTGCTGGACGCACCGTCCAACGCACCCATACGCGAGTATATGATGCGTAATGCCAATCTGGTGGGTGTCGCACGCCTGCCGAACAATCTCTTCACGGACAACGCGGGTACGGAGGTGGGCAGCGACCTGATTATCCTGCAAAAGAACAGCGGAAAGAACGGGGAACTGTACTACAACGAGAAACTTTTCATGCAGACCGAACAGACGCCCATCGGCACTTCGGTGAACGGGTATGTATGGAGCATCAGCTCTCTTTCCAATACGGATTTAATCAGAGGCACAGACCCTTACGGGAAACCTGCCTATCAACTCCTGCACCGGGGCGGCATCGGGCAAATGGCGGAGGACTTGCGGGAACATCTGAAAATCGAGTTGCATCAGTTTGACAAAGAACTGTATGAAATGTACAGCCTGCATCCGGCACAGGGGAAAAGCACGGTTACGGAAACCATTTCCATACCAGTTGTCACTCCTGAGATACAGCCACGTAATGAAATGGCAGCCAAGCCCGAAGCGGTAACACCGCAGCCGGAGGAAGAAAAGCCGGAGATAGAGCCGCACCGTCCCGATTATTCGGAGGGCGTGCAGCTCTCCCTGCTCGACCTCTGGGGCATGACCGAGGAGGTACGCAAGCAGGAAGCACCCTCCAAGAAGAAAAAGACGGCGAAAAAGGAAAGCCCGGCAAGACGTATGCCTCCCAAACCGCAGGCGCAGGTTACGCCGAAGGTTACGACCGCACCGCCACAGCCGTCTGCCGCACCACCGACGGAGAACAGGGACAGCCAAGAAACAAAGCCGGTGAGTGTCGCAGCCAAAGCCGATCCGGATGATATTTACGCCACTTTGGATTGGGATACCAACCCGCCCATCAACGGCTTCTATGAAATGATGATGGACCTCACGCCGGAGCGACGCAAGGAGCTTCGCAGGCTGGCGGCACAGCATCAGGAGAAACGGCAGCATGTCCCGGACGTGAAAGCCGCACCGGAGCAGGAAACACGGCAACCCGAAACGCAGCCGGAAGTTGCCGCCACTCCTGCCGCTCACGCAACGGAAACGGCTGCAACCTCCCTTTTCCCCGAAATGGAAGCGGAAAAACCGGAGGAGGAACCTCTCGACCTTTCTCCCCGTCCGTTCAACGGCATGCTGGAGCCGCACTATCGTGACGGCTCTATGGTACTGGATGCTTCACGCAATCTCGGTTATTTGAAAGACCTCACGCCTTACGGCGCGACATTCCAACCGCTTGACCTGACTGGCTACCAGAAGGAGAAAGCGATGTTGTATGTGTCACTCCGTGATTCATACGAGCGGCTTTACCGCTACGAGGCGGAGTATCACGATGAAGGGTCTGCACAACGCATAGCGTTGAACACCTGCTACGATGAGTTTGTCATGCGCTACGGCAACCTCAATGCCAAGCAGAACGTGAAACTGTTGATGATGGATGCCGCCGGGCGCGACATCCTTTCGTTGGAACGTGCGGAAGACGGCAGGTTCGTCAAGGCGGACATCTTCGAGCGTCCCGTTTCCTTCTCGGTGGAGAGCCATGCCAACGTAAGCTCTCCCGAAGAGGCACTCTCCGCATCGCTCAACAAGTTCGGCACGGTCAATCTCGACTATATGCGGGAGATAACCGACAGCACGGAAGAGGGATTGCTTGACGCCCTCAAAGGACGCATCTTCTACAACCCGCTCGTAACCGGTTACGAGATAAAGGACAGGTTCATCGCCGGGAACGTGATAGAGAAGGCGGAGCGCATCAAGGCATGGATGGGTGACAACCCAGAAAACGGGCGTATGCCGGAAGTGAAGCAGGCGTTGTTGGCTCTGAAAGAAGCCGAGCCGCCGCGCATCGCCTTCGAGGACCTCGACTTCAATTTCGGGGAACGCTGGATTCCGACGGGCGTGTACGCCGCCTACATGAGCCATCTTTTCGACACGGACGTGAAAATCGCCTACTCCGCAAGCATGGACGAGTATTCGGTGGCGTGCGGCTACCGCACCATGAAAATCACGGACGAGTTTTTAGTGAAGGGCTATTACCGGAACTATGACGGTATGCACCTGTTGAAACACGCCCTGCACAACACCTGCCCCGACATGATGAAGTCCATCGGCAAGGATGAGCATGGCAATGACATCAAGGTGCGCGACAGCGAGGGCATACAGCTCGCCAACGCCAAGATTGACGAAATCCGTAACGGGTTCTCGGAATGGCTGGAAGAGCAGTCGCCGCAGTTCAAGGAACGGCTGACGACAATGTACAACCGCAAGTTCAACTGTTTCGTGCGACCGAAGTATGACGGTTCGCACCAGACGTTTCCCGACCTCAATCTGAAAGGATTGGCAAGCCGGGGTATTCAAAGCGTTTATCCGTCGCAGAAGGATTGCGTCTGGATGATAAAACAGAACGGAGGCGGGATCTGTGACCACGAAGTTGGAACAGGTAAAACACTGATAATGTGTATTGCAGCGCATGAAATGAAGCGTCTGAACTTGGCGCACAAGCCGATGATTATCGGCTTGAAGGCGAACGTGGCGGAGATAGTAGCCACTTATCAGGCGGCATATCCTAATGCGAGGATTCTCTACGCTTCGGAAAAGGATTTCTCGACTGCCAACCGCGTGCGTTTTTTCAACAACATCAAGAACAACGACTACGATTGCGTCATCATGTCGCACGACCAGTTCGGCAAGATACCACAGTCGCCGGAGTTGCAACAGCGCATCCTGCAAGCGGAGCTTGACACGGTGGAGGAAAACCTTGAAGTGCTGCGGCAGCAGGGCAAGAACGTGTCGCGGGCGATGCTGAAAGGATTGGAGAAACGCAAGCACAACCTTGTGGCGAAGTTGGAGAAAGTGGAACACGCCATCAAATCCCGCACGGATGACGTAGTGGACTTCAAGCAGATGGGCATCGACCACATCTTCATTGACGAGAGCCACCAATTCAAGAACTTGACTTTCAACACCCGGCATGACCGTGTGGCGGGGTTGGGAAACTCGGAAGGAAGCCAGAAAGCCCTGAATATGCTTTTTGCCATACGAACTATACAGGAGCGCACGGACAAGGACTTGGGGGCTACGTTCCTGTCCGGCACAACCATTTCCAACAGTCTGACGGAATTGTACCTGCTCTTCAAGTATCTGCGTCCGAAGGAATTGGAAAGGCAGGATATCCGATGCTTCGACGCATGGGCGGCAATTTTCGCCAAAAAGACAACCGACTTCGAGTTCAACGTGACGAACAATGTGGTTCAGAAGGAGCGTTTCCGATATTTCATCAAAGTGCCGGAGCTTGCCGCCTTCTACAACGAGATTACCGATTACCGCACGGCGGAGGACGTGGGTGTGGATCGTCCGCGTAAGAACGAGATACTGCATCACATACCTCCCACGCCCGACCAAGAGTATTTCATCAAACAGCTGATGCAGTTCGCCAAGACGGGTGACGCCACGCTGCTGGGCAGACCGCCCCTGTCGGAAACGGAGGAGAAGGCGAAGATGCTTATCGCCACCGATTACGCGCGGAAGATGGCTCTCGACATGCGCATGATAGACCCGCATTATGAGGACCACCCCGACAACAAGGCTTCCCACTGCGCCAAGACGATTGCGGAGTATTACCACAAATACGACGCGCAGAAAGGCACGCAGTTCGTGTTCTCGGATCTGGGAACATACCAGCCGGGCGACGGATGGAACGTGTACAGCGAGATAAAGCGGAAGCTGACGGAGGACTACGGCATCCCGGCAAGCGAGGTGCGCTTCATTCAGGAGTGCAAGACCGACAAGGCACGCAAGGGGGTGATAGACGCCATGAACGCCGGAACGGTGCGCGTGCTGTTCGGTTCCACTTCCATGCTCGGAACGGGTGTGAACGCGCAGAAACGGTGTGTCGCAATCCATCATTTGGATACGCCGTGGCGTCCATCCGACCTGCAACAGCGTGACGGACGCGGAGTTAGGGCGGGCAACGAGATTGCCAAGCGTTTTGCCGGGAACAATGTGGATGTCATCATCTACGCGGTGGAAAAGTCGTTGGACAGCTACAAGTTCAACCTGCTGCACTGCAAGCAGACGTTCATCTCGCAGCTCAAAAGCGGGGCGATGGGCGCACGTACCATCGATGAGGGGGCTATGGACGAGAAATCGGGCATGAACTTCTCGGAGTACATGGCGTTGCTCTCCGGCAATACCGACCTTTTGGACAAGGCGAAACTGGAGAAGCGTATCGCATCGCTTGAAGGGGAACGCAAGTCGTTCAACAAGGGCAAGCGCGATTCGGAGTTCAAGCTGGAAGCCAAGACGGGGGAACTGCGCAACAACACGGCTGTCATCGAAGCCATGACGGAGGACTGGAACCGTTTTCTTTCCGTTGTGCAGACTGATAAGGAAGGTAGTCGCCTTAATATTGTCAAGGTGGACGGCGTGGATTCAACCGACGAAAAAGTTATTGGAAAGCGTTTGCAGGAGATAGCCAAGAACGCCACGACGGGCGGTTTGTACAAGCCTGTCGGGGAGATTTACGGTTTCCCGATAATGGTGGTCAGCGAGAGGATACTCAAAGAGGGGCTGGAATTTACCGACAATCGCTTCGTGGTGGAAGGGAATTACAAATACACCTATAACAACGGGCATCTGGCGATGGCTGACCCGGTAGCCGCCGCACGTAATTTCCTGAATGCATTGGAGAGGATTCCGTCCATCATCGACCAGTATAAGGCGAAGAACGAGGTGCTGGAAAAGGAGGTTCCGCAGTTGCAGGAGATAGCGGGCAAGGTGTGGAAGAAAGAGGACGAACTGAAACAGTTGAAGTCCGAACTTGCCGCGCTTGACCGCAAGATACAGTTGGAGCTTGCGCCGCCCGCGCAGGAAGTCACCGAAAAAGAAAAGAACGGGCAGGAGATCAAGCCAGATGCGGAAGGTGTACGGAGCATATCGCCACAACAAACCGATGATGTCCCGCAGATTCGCAGCCCGATGGATAAACGAAGTCCGTCTGGCAATTTCATTGCCAATCATATCATTATCGGGCGTCCGGGTTTTCAGTTTAAGGATGAAAACCGATCGAAAGGGATAAAAATTTAAAATTATGAATTTTATATAAAATATTAATAGGGGCTATCCAAAAGGTCTAAAAGTAAATCTTATCCCCTCTGCAAGTATCTGTAGAAGAGTGATTGCAAGAATTTCTTTCTTTTTGGGCAGCCTCTATTAAATTTATTTATTCTTTCTTGATTTATGTTTATAAACATTATACCAAAAACATTCCAACTAACCTTGTTTATGTTTTGTCAGCCACCATTTGCACAACCATATTTGACTCCCAAAGAGAGTGAATTCGATAAGATAACTTGCTGCATACCCACAATAAGGGGCTAAATAGAATACGAATGGGAAATAGATAACAGTACCGACAACAGATTGCGTTATGTAGTTGGTTAAACTCATTTTACCATAAAGCTGTAATGTGGAAACCGCTTTTTTGACACGTTCCTTATGACACAATAATATGAACGAGAATATTTCTACAGAATCATCAGTAAAACAGAAAAAAATACTAATTTTGTTTTTGATGATCATTTCAAAAGGAATTAGAAAAAATGTCTAATTCTAACTTATAGAGGAAAAAGCAACAATTAAATATTAAAGAATAAAAGATACGAAAAATATGACGCCAAAAGAGATACTACAAGAATGGATTGACTGCTTCAACGCCGCCGATGCAGTCGCTTTGGCAAACTTATACGCTCAGGATGCCATAAACCATCAAGTCGCAAACACCCCGGTTATAGGAAAAACAGCTATCCATAAAATGTTTGTAAATGAATTTGCAACCTCAAAAATGGTTTGTATTGTTGAGCATATATTCGAGGATGGAGAATGGGCTATCATGGAATGGAAAGATCCGCTCGGGTTGCGAGGATGCGGATTCTTCCATGTGCAAAACGATAAAATCGTTTTCCAAAGAGGTTATTGGGATAAGCTCAGCTTTCTCAAACAGCACGGTTTAACCGTAGAGAATAGTGATAAAAATCCAAACACATAACACCGTCCGATATGGGAATCATCATTCATTCTTTAGAGTCCGTTTCTTTCAAAGATTTGTATGCGGCATTCTCATCCGCATTCAAAGATTATGATTTCTCTTTGAATGCGGATGAATTGCGACGCATGCTCGACCGACGAGGATACAATCCACAACTATCTTTCGGAGCATTTTTCGAAGGACGGCTGATTTCTTTTGTGTTTAACGGAACAGGCATGTACAACAACATCTTGACGGCCTATGACACAGGGACGGGAACCGTACCTTCATTCCGGGGATTACACCTAACCCAAAAAATATTCACTTTCAGCCTCGAATTGATATATCAACAAGGAGTTCGGCAATATGTACTGGAAGTTTTGCAACACAATCACAAAGCAATAAAAATATATCGCAAATTAGGCTTTGAAACACAGAGAAATTTCAACTACTACTCTGCCAAACTGAGCGATATTGTTCCTGTATTGCAAGTAAACCATACCGCATGTCGCATACTCCCATCGGATTTAAAAAACTGCCTTAACCAAACGGCCTGGTTCGATTTTCATCCTTCATGGCAAAATGACAGGGCTTCACTGGAACGCGGAATCGACAATTTGGACATATTGGGAGCTTATGAAAGAGAAGAACTTGTCGGATTTGTTATCTTTGAACCGGCATCAGGCGATATTTCATCCCTCGCAGTTGCAAAAGATTACCGGCGTAAAGGAATAGGTAAGTCCTTGCTTAAAAGTGCTGTCAGTCATTTTCAAAGCGATGTACTCAAATTTACTAATGTTGATTGCGATTGTGAATCAGTCACTGGTTTCTTGTCATCATTAGGACTTACCCCAAAAGGACAACAGTTTGAAATGGTCAGAAAAATTTAACCTACATTTATATGAATAGCCCTCATCATCAAATAACGGTTCTCAGCTATACGCAGGCAGGGATTTTAACCACTGAACTTCCTACGAAGAACTGAACTTTAAATTTACCACTTAACTGTCCTACGAAGCACGAAAGCCCTGCTTGCGTATAGGTGATGTTATGCGGTCGGTTTTCATTTTCTCTTCTTTCTCGTTAATTTGTCAAGCAAAGTTACTAAATTTGCAGTCAAGCAATTTCAATTTTTGAATTATGTATTTCAGCAGACCTTGGACTTCTATCTAAGTGATAGGCAGTCCTGAAAATTCCAATCTCTTTTAGGTCAAGACAATTAGTCTATGGGTTTCGTGTACCGACTTTTTTGTAAAGGCGTTACGTTGTCATAGTTGCTCTGTCGGGTAATACTGTCTATTCACTTCTCCACGATTTGAATTCAAGTATTCACCTGTAAGAAGTTACTAAACCTGTTGGCGGAATTAATTTAGTGCATACTTAATTCTGCCAATGGGCTTGTCGTTAATGAAGTTTACGTATTGCAGAATGGTAAGTGCACTAATTTTGCCAATGATTCTGGCAAACAAACCATTCGTTATTTTCGCGTAGTTCCTGATGACCAAGAACTGGTCTGTAAGTTGTGAGAATATTGTCTCAATCCTCTTTCTTGCCTTTGCAAACGGAATGAATGTCGGTTTCCAATCCTTTTGGTTGAGCCGATACGGACACTCCAGTCTTATGTGTGCGGTTTCGAACAAGTCAAGCTGTACGTCAGCTCCAATATACCCTTTGTCACCATAGATGCTACAGTCGTGATAAGTATGTTTTACATCCTTCATATAATGGAGGTCAGCCACACTTGCCTTTGACAGATCATAGGAATGGATAACTCCACTTAACCCACAGAGAGCGTGTAACTTATAACCAAAATAATACGTGTTCTGCGAAGCACAGAAGCCGAAGTCGGGAGCTTGCGAGAAATTGCCGGCACGCCCCATCTTGCAACGTTTTCCTCTTGCAACCCTACAGACCTCTATCGGCTTGGAGTCAACAAAGAATTGTTCCTCTCCGCCATCCATTTCCATGGCAATCCGCTTGCGCAGTTCCTCACACAGGCCTGACGTTTTCTTCCTGCGGTCATTGAACTGTCTCCTTGATATGAGATTGGGAATGCTGTCCTTGTATTCTTGCAATTTATAGTCGAACAACCACTTCTCACTATCAATGCTCTCGGTCTCTGCCGTCAGGGATAGCGCCACCACTTCCAAATCCGAAAACTTGGGAACAGGACCACGACGTGGAACATTACCCGAATCATTGACGAGATTTTCAGAGAATTGCTTGCATATCTCAAGTATTTTGACGAATTTTGCATAAAGGTTGTACATACGATGGTTTGAACTTAATGTTTTAATCACCACTAAGTTACTAAAAATCAGCGACATGTACAACTTTTTACTCATATTTATCAACTTAAATTAATTCCGCCAACGGGTTTACTAATGACAAAAAAGAAATTGCCCGTTCGTTTTACGGGTCAGCACTTTACTATTGATAAAGTGCTAATAAAAGATGCAATAAGACAAGCAAATATAAGTAATCAGGATACGGTTTTAGATATTGGGGCAGGCAAGGGGTTTCTTACTGTTCATTTATTAAAAATCGCCAACAATGTTGTTGCTATTGAAAACGACACAGCTTTGGTTGAACATTTACGAAAATTATTTTCTGATGCCCGAAATGTTCAAGTTGTCGGTTGTGATTTTAGGAATTTTGCAGTTCCGAAATTTCCTTTCAAAGTGGTGTCAAATATTCCTTATGGCATTACTTCCGATATTTTCAAAATCCTGATGTTTGAGAGTCTTGGAAATTTTCTGGGAGGTTCCATTGTCCTTCAGTTAGAACCTACACAAAAGTTATTTTCGAGGAAGCTTTACAATCCATATACCGTTTTCTATCATACTTTTTTTGATTTGAAACTTGTCTATGAGGTAGGTCCTGAAAGTTTCTTTCCACCGCCAACTGTCAAATCAGCCCTGTTAAACATTAAAAGAAAACAGTTATTTTTTGATTTTAAGTTTAAAGCCAAATACTTAGCATTTATTTCCTGTCTGTTAGAGAAACCTGATTTATCTGTAAAAACAGCTTTAAAGTCGATTTTCAGGAAAAGTCAGGTCAGGTCAATTTCGGAAAAATTCGGTTTAAACCTTAATGCTCAAATTGTTTGTTTGTCTCCAAGTCAATGGGTAAACTGTTTTTTGGAAATGCTGGAAGTTGTCCCTGAAAAATTTCATCCTTCGTAGTTCAAAGTCGGGTGGTTGTCAAGATGATTTTTCTGGTTTGGTGTCGTCTTTTAAGCTGCCGCATAACAAATTAATAATACCAAATAAAAATACGTATAGATTAAAAAAGTTCTTTGTGCTTTTGTCAGGGAACTTTTTTTTCGTAAATTTGCGTTCAATTATGCGGCAGTAATAATATACATATTAATACGAGTTAAGAATCCTGTAGTTTTCCACATGCTACGAGGAGGTATTAAAAGGTGCGTTTCGACAATGCATCTACTGTAGTATATTATTGCTTAATCCAAATGAATATTATAAATTTAGGAATTCTTGCTCACATTGATGCAGGAAAAACTTCCGTAACCGAGAATCTGCTGTTTGCCAGTGGAGCAACGGAAAAGTGCGGCCGTGTGGATAATGGTGACACCATAACGGACTCTATGGATATAGAGAAACGTAGAGGAATTACTGTTCGGGCTTCTACGACATCTATTATCTGGAATGGTGTGAAATGCAATATCATTGACACTCCGGGACACATGGATTTTATTGCGGAAGTGGAGCGGACATTCAAAATGCTTGATGGAGCAGTCCTCATCTTATCCGCAAAGGAAGGCATACAAGCGCAGACAAAGTTGCTGTTCAATACTTTACAAAAGCTGCAAATCCCGACAATTATATTTATCAATAAGATTGACCGTGCCGGTGTGAATTTGGAGCGTTTGTATATGGATATAAAAACAAATCTGTCGCAAGATGTCCTGTTTATGCAAACTGTTGTCGATGGATCGGTTTATCCGGTTTGCTCCCAAACATATATAAAGGAAGAATACAAAGAATTTGTATGCAACCATGACGACGATATATTAGAACGATATTTGGCGGATAGCGAAATTTCACCGGCTGATTATTGGAATACGATAATCGCTCTTGTGGCAAAAGCCAAAGTCTATCCGGTGCTACATGGATCAGCAATGTTCAATATCGGTATCAATGAGTTGTTGGACGCCATTTCTTCTTTTATACTTCCTCCGGCATCAGTCTCAAACAGACTTTCAGCTTATCTCTATAAGATAGAGCATGACCCCAAAGGACATAAAAGAAGTTTTCTAAAAATAATTGACGGAAGTCTGAGACTTCGAGACGTTGTAAGAATCAACGATTCGGAAAAATTCATCAAGATTAAAAATCTAAAGACTATTTATCAGGGCAGAGAGATAAATGTTGATGAAGTGGGTGCCAATGATATCGCGATTGTAGAAGATATAGAAGATTTTCGAATCGGAGATTATTTAGGTGCTAAACCTTGTTTGATTCAAGGATTATCTCATCAGCATCCCGCTCTCAAATCCTCCGTCCGGCCAAATAAGCCCGAAGAGAGAAGCAAGGTGATATCCGCTCTGAATACATTGTGGATTGAAGACCCGTCTTTGTCCTTTTCCATAAACTCATATAGTGATGAATTGGAAATCTCGTTATATGGTTTGACCCAAAAGGAAATCATACAGACATTGCTGGAAGAACGATTTTCCGTAAAGGTCCATTTTGATGAGATCAAGACTATCTACAAAGAACGACCTATAAAAAAGGTCAATAAGATTATTCAGATCGAAGTACCACCCAACCCTTACTGGGCCACAATAGGGCTGACTCTTGAACCCTTACCGTTAGGGGCAGGGTTGCAAATCGAAAGTGACATCTCCTATGGTTATCTGAACCATTCTTTTCAAAATGCCGTTTTTGAAGGGATTCGTATGTCTTGCCAATCTGGTTTACATGGATGGGAAGTGACAGATCTGAAAGTAACTTTTACTCAAGCCGAGTATTATAGCCCGGTAAGTACACCTGCTGATTTCAGACAGCTGACCCCTTATGTCTTCAGGCTGGCTTTGCAACAGTCAGGTGTGGACATTCTCGAACCGATGCTCTGTTTTGAGTTGCAGATACCCCAAGTAGCGAGTTCCAAAGCTATTACAGATTTGCAAAAACTGATGTCTGAGATTGAAGACATCAGTTGTAATAATGAGTGGTGTCATATTAAAGGGAAAGTTCCATTAAATACAAGTAAAGACTATGCCTCAGAAGTAAGTTCGTACACTAAGGGCTTAGGCATTTTTATGGTTAAGCCATGTGGGTATCAAATAACAAAAGACGGTTATTCTGATAATATCCGCATGAACGAAAAAGATAAACTTTTATTCATGTTCCAAAAATCAATGTCATTAAAATAATGGAGCGGTCAGGAAATTTCTATAAGGCAATACGGTTGGGATATATACTTATCTCCATTCTTATCGGATGTATGGCATATAATAGCCTCTATGAATGGCAGGAGATAGAAGCATTAGAACTTGGCAATAAAAAAATAGACGAGCTCCGAAAAGAAATAAACAATATCAATATTCAAATGATAAAATTTTCTCTATTGGGTGAAACAATACTGGAATGGAACGATAAAGATATCGAGCATTACCATGCACGGCGTATGGCAATGGACAGTATGCTCTGCCGTTTCAAGGCCACCTATCCAGCAGAGCGCATCGATAGTGTGCGCAGTCTTTTAGAGGATAAGGAACGACAGATGTTCCAGATAGTCCGGTTAATGGATGAACAACAATCTATTAACAAGAAGATAGCCAATCAAATTCCGGTTATTGTACAGAAAAGTGTGCAGGAACAGTCCAAAAAGCCAAAACGAAAAGGTTTCTTAGGCATATTCGGCAAAAAAAAGGAAGTAACTCCAGCAGTATCAACCACTATCCTTCATTCGGTCAATAGAAACGTAATCAGCGAACAGAAAGTGCAGGATCGCCAATTGTCGGAACAAGCCGACAGCCTTGCAGCTCGTAATGCAGAACTTAACAGACAACTGCAAGAATTGATTTGCCAAATAGAAGAAAAGGTACAAACCGAACTGCAAAGCCGGGAAAACGAAATAGTTGCCATGCGTGAAAAGTCATTTATGCAAGTAGGCGGTTTAATGGGATTCGTTCTTCTATTGTTGTTAATTTCCTACATCATCATACATCGTGATGCAAAAAGCATTAAACAATACAAGCACAAGACAACTGATTTGATAAGGCAACTGGAACAATCCGTACAACGGAACGAGGCACTGATAACGTCAAGGAAGAAGGCGGTACATACTATCACCCATGAACTGCGCACACCGCTGACAGCAATAACAGGCTATGCCGGACTGATACGGAAAGAACAGTGTGAGGATAAGTCCGGGCAGTATATCCAAAACATACTGCAATCCTCCGACCGTATGCGGGATATGCTTAACACTTTGCTTGACTTCTTCCGCCTGGACAACGGCAAGGAACAGCCTAATTTCTCCACGTGTAGGATTTCATCAATAGCGCATACGCTCGAATCAGAGTTTATGCCAATTGCCATAAACAAGGGACTTGCTCTTACTGTGACGAATCACACGGATGCTGTTGTACTGACCGATAAGGAACGCATTCTACAAATTGGAAATAACCTGCTGTCAAACGCCATCAAGTTCACTGAGAACGGTGCCGTTTCTCTGACAATGGGGTATGATAACGGTATGCTGAAACTTATCGTCAAAGATACGGGTTCGGGTATGACCGAAGAGGAACAGCAACGTGTGTTCGGTGCGTTTGAACGTTTGTCAAACGCTGCCGCAAAGGACGGCTTCGGATTAGGTCTTTCCATTGTTCAGCGCATTGTGACAATGCTCGGCGGCACAATCCAGCTGAAGAGCGAGAAAGGCAAGGGCAGCCGTTTCACGGTGGAGATACCCATGCAGTCAGCCGAGGAATTGCCGGAACGGATAAATAAAACACAGATTCATCATAACCGAACACTCCATGATATTGTTGCCATCGACAATGACAAGGTACTTCTCCTAATGCTGAAAGAAATGTATGCACAAGAAGGGATACATTGCGACACTTGCACCGATGTTGCGGAACTGATGGAAATGATACGCCGGAAAGAATACAGTCTGCTTCTGACCGATTTGAATATGCCGGATATAAACGGCTTCGAGCTGTTGGAACTGCTACGCACCTCCAATGTGGGCAATTCAAGGATCATTCCGATTATTGTAACAACCGCTTCGGGCAGTTGCAACAGAGAGGAACTTTTAGAACGTGGATTTTCCGATTGCCTTCTCAAGCCGTTTTCCATATCGGAGCTGATGGAAGTTTCCGACAAGTGCGCCATGAAAGGTAAACAAAATGAAAAGCCTGATTTCTCCTCCCTACTGTCTTACGGCAATGAATCCGTCATGTTGGATAAACTGATAGCGGAAACCGAAAAGGAAATGCAGTCGGTCAGGGATGCGGAACAACGGAAAGACTTTCAAGAACTGGACGCCCTGACACACCACCTACATAGTTCGTGGGAGATACTGCGTGCCGACCAACCATTAAGGGAACTTTATAAACAGCTTCATGGGAGTGCCGTTCCCGATTATGAAGCATTGAACAACGCCGTGACTGCCGTATTGGATAAGGGTTCGGAGATAATCCGGCTGGCAAAAGAAGAAAGGAGAAAATACGAAAATGGATAAAACAAAAATCATCGTGGTGGAGGACAACATCGTATATTGCGAGTTTGTCTGCAACCTGCTGGCACGGGAGAAATTCCGTACCGTGCAGGCTTTCCACCTCTCGACAGCGAAGAAACTTCTGCAACAAGCCACTGACAATGATATAGTAGTTTCTGATTTGCGTTTGCCTGACGGTGACGGCATCGACCTATTGCGCTGGATGCGCAAAGAAGGCATGACGCAGCCGTTCATCATCATGACCGACTATGCCGAAGTACATACGGCGGTTGAAAGCATGAAACTCGGTTCGCTGGACTACATACCCAAGCAACTCGTGGAGGACAAACTCGTGCCTTTGCTCCGCACCATACTGAAAGAGCGGAATATCGGGCGAAGCCGCATGCCCGTATTTGCCCGTGACGGTTCAGCCTTTCAGAAAATCATGCACCGGATAAGGCTGGTAGCTCCTACCGACATGAGCGTACTGATATTCGGGGAGAACGGTACTGGCAAAGAGCATATTGCCCATCTACTGCACGATAAAAGCAAGCGTTCAGGCAAGCCTTTCGTGGCGGTGGACTGCGGCTCACTCACCAAAGAGCTTGCACCATCGGCGTTCTTCGGACACGTCAAAGGAGCGTTCACTGGTGCTGAAAACACAAAGAAAGGCTATTTCCACGAGGCGGAAGGCGGCACATTGTTTTTAGACGAAGTGGGTAATCTCGCACCAGAAACTCAACAGATGTTACTCCGTGCCATACAGGAACGGCGGTTCCGTCCCGTTGGCGACAAGTCCGACCGCAGTTTCAACGTCCGCATCATCGCCGCCACCAACGAGAATCTGGAAAAGGCGGTCAATGAAAAGCGTTTCCGGCAGGATTTGTTATACCGCCTACATGACTTTGAAATAACCGTTCTGCCCTTACGTGACTGTCAGGAGGACATCATGCCGCTGGCGGAGTTCTTCCGTGAGATTGCCAATAAGGAATTGGAGTGCAAGGTTAGCGGTTTCAGTTCCGAAGCACGGAAAGCGTTGCTGACCCATTCATGGCCGGGCAACGTGCGCGAACTTCGACAGAAAATCATGGGTGCGGTGTTGCAGGCTCAGACGGGACTTGTCACAAAAGAGCATCTGGAACTTGGGATAACCGAAACAACCTCTGTTACCGGCTTCTCCCTACGCAACGACGAGGAAGATAAAGAGCGGATTCTGCGTGCTTTGAAGCAGGCTGACGGGAACCGGAAGGTCGCTGCCGAATTGCTTGGAATAGGCAGGACAACACTCTATAATAAACTGGAAGAATATGGATTGAAGTATAAATTTGAGCAACCATAGCCCGCAATTCGCTGAAAATGGCTATCTTTCCATCTTTGACACTTTCTTTTATTATATACTGAAGCAGAGCGAGTTAC